>Ga0228710_1002800_pt1 | contig 27680 bp, 12 predicted proteins | sample MedpolnodulmetaG_FD_177995 | JGI IMG/M metagenome (GOLD analysis project Ga0228710, IMG submission 177995) | Root nodule microbial communities from Medicago polymorpha collected in Santa Monica, California, United States - pink nodules | ecosystem: Host-associated > Plants > Roots > Nodule... | reverse complement strand
TTAGACTTTAATGAAAATCATAATTTAAAAATGAAAACTAAAATACCAAGCTTGAAATCTTGTTTGTCCGATCTTGATTCAACAACCACATATGTGTCGACCGTGTGAATGCGGATTTCACCATTGTTTGTCTACCTGATATTGAACTAGTTGAAACCAACTTTTCGACAAGAATATAAAATAAAATCAAACTGTACTACATAAATATAGATAGATTCACATAGCCAATTTGATGAATACAAACAATTCTGATCTACATTTCTAGTTTTCTACCCCTTCCCTCCATGCTTATCCAAACCCATCTATTACAGTTTTCTTAGAGGAAATACCATGCTAAGAAAGAAAGAAAAAACTGAATGCATTGAATCAATTGATACTATCATTTTCCTTTCTGCAATGGAATGAGCCTCCACTCATCACACAAGCAAAGTCTTGTGTGGATAAGTGTGTTGAATTGTTTACATCATGCTAATGTAAACAAACTTAAATTGGAAGCGATTATCGGTCTTCTCCAAGCTAACAATCAATCAACTGTCTGCATCATCTGAGAAACCGTAGGCTCCCTCATTGCGAAATGGTGGTTGATTTTCAAAAGGTAGCTCTACTGATGTTGCATTACCATAAAACTCTTCCAAATTATAGAAAGCTCTTTGTGGGGGAAGAAATAAATGGACAACAACATCACCTGTGATCAAGAAACAATCATAAGATGAACCTGGATCAGACTGTATTCAGAAACACGGATACCAAAGAAGATACATGATAGGACTACGATCCGATGCAATTTATGTTGCAATAGACTTCTGATTATGTCAAATACAGGCTTTTGGAACTGGAATTCAATGCAATTTATGTTGATTGATTTAGAAGGTTTTGATAGGGACAAAGAGGTTAGAATCATGCAGAGGTATCCTGCATCTTTGCTTCTGATTATGCATTTTGTTAGAGTATAATGTTAAATTTCTAGAAATTATGTCTTTACTGGTGAATGTGACTCTTCTAGAAGTGCAATGGGAAACTTCAATGGATTTTTTTTATAAAATGCAGACAATTAGAGGGCTCTATTGTATTGTAAAATGACTTACCGAAGTCCAACAGGGTCCATGAGTTGGGTTTTGAGTCTCCATTTGGAATTTTACCATATTTCTTTTCAGCTCGGTCTCTAATTCTTGACCTAAATAAAATTCAATATAAATAGGATTAAATATACATCCTTTGAGCAAAGAAAGAAAAAAAATTGAGCACTGCTAAATAAATATATAAAGATCAATGACAGGTTCCATACCCGATAGCATCAATTTGGGGACGAGAAAATGCTGTAGCTATGATAAAAAATCGAGTCCAGTAAACAAGTGGCTTCACAAACAAGACCTTTATATCCCCTGCCTTAACCTCACTTGCAACCGTGGCCAGTTCCACAGCAACTAGATGCACAACAGTTAACATACTCAGCATTAGATAGATTCATATAAACATAAACTGAACAAGTTTTTATAACAGTAGAACAAATACAATTACAAAGAAACCTGATATAAGGCACAAACATATTTAAAAAGATAGATTGTAAAAAGAAATGAAAACAAGGTAGAAGAAAATTAATTTACAAAACTTCTTATCAGCTTACATGATAGGCTTTCGGAATCATCGTCAATCTCAGCACTTGCAGGCTTTTGGTCTTTTCTCTTGTATACTACTTGTCCATAGTTACTTAATAATTCATCATACATATCATCGGTATCTTCACCTACATCCTGAAAATTATATAATTTGTTATCTACACACCCTTGATGAGAAACATCAATCACAAAAGGCGTGACAGATAGAAAAAACAGGCAGTTGGAATTTTACACAAGATCGAACCATTGTGATTATATTAATTCATTCAGCACACAAATAAATAAAATGACTAAACCAAATCCAGAATAGGAACTAGATTCCATTCTCAATTTTGGTAGTGAAAATTCAGGTCTCTAAGAATCAACATTATACAAAGGAAAAGAGAGTGATGAAAAACGAATGACAATTTCTAGACACTAACGAGGAGATGAAGGGGAAAAAGTTGTGATTCTTAAAAACCAGACAACTAACCAGTGAGAGATCTGAATCGTAGCGTTGAAATTGGGCCTAACCCATCCTTACAAAAGCGGCTTGTAAGGTGTGGAATACCTCTCTTTATAAACTCTTATCTAGAGTCCTATCTTTTCGACTTGGATTTTTCCCAATCCATAAGTGTAACTACTTTAAACCACTTAAATTGGGACAAAACACCGGTCAAACTGCCAAAATAACTGAACCATAGTAAAGGCTGCGATCGGAACTCTAGGATGGAATGGAGGAACTAATCTATGTCAGTTAACATTTTACATTATGTTACGCTCCTCTATAGTCAACAACTAAATAATGTTTAAACATTCAAAATTGTCTTTAGACATGTACTTAAGCATATCTGATAAAAGAAAAACAACTACATAGGAAAAAAGTTCCTCATATGAACTATGAAGCACCGACACAAACACACGTCACACCGAACACAACATTAACACCTACACATAAACACCGGTAATAAAATGAAAGTAATTGAATGTAACTAATGTATGTATCAGTGTCAGACAATCATAACACACAAGTTGTGTTGTGTCGTACACCAGACATGTCTTCAATCTCAAAAAAAAAAAATTCTTAAGTTTTCTAAATTACATAAATGAACTTGTTTAATATCTAAGCATGCTTTTAAAGTATATCTTCACTTGCCATAGAACCCAAAATCTAAACTGAACTCAATTTTGAAGAAAAAAACAAAAAAAAAAAAACTGTCGCAACAATATGAAAGTATTATACCGAGAAAGAGTTATCATTGGCTTCTTTACCGAAAGCAAAGCTCAAAATCGAGTTCCTTCTCTTCAAATTCAAACCATTGATGCTGTGGCGTTGTAAAGGAAGTGCCTTTTTGCAGAAACTGCTGAAAATCTTTCTGGGTTTTGAAGAAGAGTTGGTTAGGGGATAACCCATTTCGCCGGAGAAGGAGACCGGAGCGACGGCGCCGGCGAGGGATAGGAGAGTGGAAGACGGTATCATATTGTCGCGGCAAAAGAAAAGATATTTACGAAACAGAAAGATAGCGAAATGAGAAAGGATTTACAATTTTTTTTTTTTTGGTGTAAAAGGATTATTATATTTCTTTTCTCATCTTTTGTCTAACTTATCTTTGTCATTCCTTTTTATTTTTTTTTTAGTCATTTGATGTGAGACAATTTAGATGTGCTAACAAATTTTTAATTTTAAAAGAAAGTTAGGGGAGTTTGGATTGAGGGATCAGGAGGGGAAGGGAGGGGAAAACTCATTTTTATTTTTTAAATTACGAATAATGTAAAATGTTTTTTTTTTAAATTAAGTGTTTTTGAAGTATTATATGATAATTATCATGTTGTTAATTCAATTTAAAAAAATTATTTTATAATGTTCGTAATTTAAAAAAGAAAAGTAAATTCTCTCCCCTCTTCCCTTCCTAAACCCTCCATCCAAACACACTCTTATATACATATAGAATACTTTTTTTTTCGAGAGGATACATGTATACCTCCAAAAAGTAGAATACTTGTAAAGAGCTAATCAATGACAATTTTTTTTATATCTCCAAACTATAATAATTATAATTTTAAAAAAAATAATACTTGTATTGAAATATAAATTGGAGAGTTTTTCTATAAATCATAATATATTTTGTAAGGAACTAATCATCGACAATTTTTTTTATATCTCTAAACCATAATAATTATAATTTTAAAAAAATAATACTTGTGATTGAAATATAAATTGGAGAGTTTTTCTATAAATCATAATATATTTTAAATATAATTACTTGTTAAGGTTTTCTTAGTGGTAAAAAGATAGATCTTAATAGCATGTTATAGGTTTGAGCTCGTTAATTTTATTGAAAGAAGTCCTCGTTGTTAACAATACAGATAGAAAACGGAGAAAGAGAGAATACGAACAACGAAAACAGTTAGAATTTCATAGAATAACAATTGCTTAACATTACAAAAGATCGTAAGAGAATATATAATAAAACCTAACATACTCTTTTGTCAAAAAAAAAAAAAAAAATCTAACAAACTCTAACTTACTAATATAAAGGCCCAATATTTTATTATCTACCAGCTACCCTCAAACTCACAATGAGTCAACAAGAAGCATTGTGAGTTTGTCAAACGAAATACGAAAAACATACTAAGTAATATAAAGTTCTAACACTACCCCTCAAGCTAAAGCTTACGAAGCTTTAAGCTTGTTACAAATTAACCCAGAAAAAAAAAAACCAAATCAGTTGTTAGCAAAACCAATGAAGAGCAGCAACCAAAGTGAGTTATCTTCATAGAGAGAGCAGCAGGAACCACTACCACCAACCAGTCAAATAGAGAACCATCCAAACAAAAGAACCAGTAGAGAGAAGTAGCCATATAAAAGAACCAATTGAGATAAGTGTAATGCTATCGATCAGAAGAATCCATACGGGGAGAAGTGCAATCAATCAGAAGAATCAAAAGGGGGAGAAGTGCAATGCAATCAATAAGAAGAATAAATAGGGGGAGAAGTGCAATGCAATCAGAAGAATCAAAAGAGGAGAAGTGCAATGCAATCAATTAGAAGAATCAAAAGGGGGAGAAGTGCAATCAATCAGAAGAATCAAAAGAGGAGAAGTGCAATCAATCAGAAGAACCAAATGTGAGCACTCAACTCACCAAACAACTAAATGTGAGAACTAGACTCACCAAACAACCAAATTGAAGAATCAAAACGGGAGAAGAAACCAAATTGTGAGTACTTAACTCACCAAGCAACCAAAGTGTGAGCACAAACTCACCAAAGAACTAAATTGTGAGTACTCGACTCACCAAACAAAGCATCAAACTAATTGTAAGAATTTGACTTATCAAACAAACAAACAAATTAAACCAAACAAAACAAAATTTAATTGAACCAAACTGAACCGAACAAAATCAAACTAAGACAAATAGAAGAACCAAACTAAACCCACACATAGAGAACTAGACTCAAACAAACGAAACACACACGACAGCCCCAAAGACATAGACTCAATCAAAGCAATAAATTTATGACACCAACTAAATCAAAATCAACATAACTATATACCAGGAACAAACACTTCGTGGCCACAAAAAAACAAAAGATACAAGACACTCACACCTCCTCAAACCACATCACGTTAACTAGCATTCCCCACTCACCAATTGCTATAAAGAATTCCTCCAACAAAAGTGAAAAGAAAAGAAACCGAACCAATAAAACTTTCAAACCAATAAAACCTTTTATAAAGTACCTTCAAAATAAAAAATAAACAATAATTCCAATAGTTTCATCATAATTGATGAAAGAAGGACCAACAAATGGTGGGACATAAGATCGAAACAACATTGCACGACCAAACTAAGGAGAACCAACAAAACACTACGAATCGAGTAACAAAGAGAGATAACAATGAGAGACAAACAAATCTCACAAGAACCAAATAAAACTGACTGAATCAAAGCCTACAAAAATTGACAGAATCACTGAATTCAACAAAAGTATATTGAACGAATCACACCTTATTTATTTTTCTTAGCAATAGAGACAAACAGTGCAAACACGTTCCCAAACATTTGGGAACTCGACAGCAGAAGCGGCAATTAGTTCAAGGGGGATCGAACCATGCTCTGATACCATGTTAACAATACAGATAAAACTAGAGAAAGAGAGAATAGGAACAACAGAGACGGCTAGGGTTTCAATAACAATTGCTTAACATTACAAAAGGTTATAAGAGAATATATAATAAAACCTAACAGACTCTAACTGACTAATATAAAGGCCCAATATTTTATTATCTAACACTCGTGAGTTTAACTCAGTTGTAAAGGACAATGCATAATATGTGGAAGGTCTAGGTTCAAATGGTTGAACTCTTCTCACAAATGTACTTCCATAGACTTTCGCCATAAATTGAACTCATGACTAAATGCTTAAAGACTCATTCATTTATCGGTTTTCCACATCATGTTAGTGATATGAAAAATCACAAAGCGCTATGATTTAATCTACATATGTAATACAGCACCAATCTATGACTAATCAATTCATTATTCAACTTGACAAGCTCAAGCTAAATTTCTGTAACATTTTTTTAAATTTTTTCGCATGACTTATATTATTTCTAAGATGTAATATTAGGCACTGAGAATTGGATTCAACTCAACATTGAAGAAGAAGGAATTTCATTCTGGATTCAAATTAAATATTCCACGTATTGTTGCTTGTAACTATCATCATCTCTAGGAAGAACAACAACTTTCAGATGTGCTTGTAGCTTGTTCCTTTTGAAGTTGGCTGGTGCATATCTTGCTGAGAGGCTCAATAGTTTTTTTATGGGAGAAAATTGGGAAAGCTTTTCTAGTCAAAACCATTTTGATCCAAGTGGAGTATTTATGTCAATGAGGTGATCAAGAATAAAACAAATAATTTTTAGAAAAATGCTAAAGTGCACGAGAGGAATTTTCGTTCATATTGCACGACAAATTCTTTCTTTCCTATTTGATTTGTTCTACTGCATTTTTTTTATGGTAAATCTCAAGCATATCTCTTCTTGTGTGCTACTACAAATCAATGCCACAATATAATATGCTTTAAATAAATAATTTGATGGTTTAAACTTTACCCTTTGGAGAATACATGACTTTGGACATAAGTGATAATGACAATGACCATCACAACATTGTTTATATTATGCTTACAATTTTTGTTTTATTACTTAGCTCATAATTTTATTTTGACAACGGATAAATTAACATGAATAAAGCCTCAGATTAAATGAGCAAGTTCGTAAGATGTGTGAGTCGTGCAAATTCGTGGGGGAGAGAGTGTCGTGCCAAATAGTTCGATAGTTAGTTAAGCTTTCAATAAAGCCATTGTATTCATTTTTAAGTATTTGTTTTTCTGAGCAAGTTCGTAAGATGTGTGAGTCGTGCAAATTCGTGGGGGAGAGAGTGTCGTGCCAAATAGTTCGATAGTTAGTTAAGCTTTCAATAAAGCCATTGTATTCATTTTTAAGTATTTGTTTTCTTCATCAAAGTGATTTCTTATGAGTTTTCTTCATTCTCATGCTTCCCAAATGATCTGTAGTGTGTAGTGCGATTTTGATGCGGAATAAACTATGAGAGTTTGTGTCAATGAGATGATCTAATCACATGGTCATACAACTGAATTTTGTCTTTCTTTTTTTCTCCTAAACAAATTTTCTTATTAATTGCACATTATTCGCTTATGTTTAGTGACATGAGTTTCCCATGCATCATTTTATTTTATTTATGGAGAAATGTTAACGAGGGTCCCTTAGGCAGTTTTTAAGGTCTTTAAATGATTTTTTTTTATGAAAATTTGTATAATCAATATAATGAAAATTGAAAAGTTTGACTTTTTATAAAAAAAAGTTATTTGCATTCAAATAACACATGTGAAAAAAGTTTTAGGCAGACAATTCATAAAAAATATAAAATGACACTTGAATAATATAAAATTTAAAAAGTACATTTGCATGAATGAAATGTGTTTGTGAAGCTATATCAAATAGTACTTTAGTGAAAATACATTTGCATGGATAAAGTCTTTTTGAGAAGTTAAACTAAATAGTTTAGCTAATCAAATATTTGTTTGTCGATTTATTAATTTTGCATTAAAGTACTATTTAGCTTAGCTTCTCTGAGGGACAAAGAAGCTAAACTAAGTAGTATTTTAATGCAAAATCAATAAATTGACTAACTAGTAATTTTTTTTAGGGTAGTGTAGAAAATTCCATAGTTTTAAAACTCGGTTCGGTCATCGACTCGACAGGGGTACTGGGTTACTGGGTCAATAGTCGAACCACTGAGTCATTGGTCGAACCGCATGACTGAACCGGAACCACTCGGATGACTTGGTTAGATGACTCGGTCTTAGATTAAATTTATATAGTTATTTAACCGGATTAAATCGGATTGACTCGGTCACTTTAAAAACTAAAATAATGACACCTGTAAAATAAAAAAATCTATCCAACAATAATAATTTCATAGGCTAATTATTATAAATTTAATCGGATTAAATTTATATAATTATTATTGTCATTAGCAACAACCAACAATAATAATTTAAAAAAAACATGAAAACAGAGGAGTGAATGGAGGGAGTGAGGTTTTGAAGTCTTTCTACCCTTTTTGACCGTTCTAATTCCAGTTTTTTCTTTTTTTTTTAATTGAAAAATCCAAAACGACGTCGTTTTTGTAAAGCTAAAAGCAAAAAAATAAAATAAAAATGGAGAACCGGTCTGACCCACAACTCGGCCGAGTCACCGGTTTTTACCGGTTTTGACCGAGTTAACTGCATGACCGATCCAAACGTTGGCTCGAACCGGCCTATCCACCGGTTCATGGTCCGACCGGTCCGAACCGAGTTTTAAAACTATGGAAAATTCCATAATATATATTACTATTTTATACATAAATTAGATAAGATTTGTCAACAAAATAACTGATAACAAAGAAACTTTAACAATACCGAATATCACTTAGATAGGATGATACAAGATCTGTTCTAACTTAAACCGAGGACCTGAGCTCAAACTCAATCATGAAAGTACAACAATATTAAATCTCTTTAGGAGCAATTTTTCGAGGTATTATAGTCTTACTCGACTAGAAAAGTATGCCAGTGTGCTTATTGGACTCCATATTACATGCTTGGCCCATAATAACCAACCCGAAACCCATAAAACGAAATACCCACATACCCATCTGCTTCTTCTTCTGTTACTGAACTCGACAAAAAAACCTAGCCACCCCCAAAACCACATACATCAAGAATCTTCTTCGATTCCTCGACTCATACAACCGATTTCGAAGAGATTCTTGCTGTTTCTACAATCTTAAACGATAAAGCTTTCTTCTTTGCTATTTACAGTAAATTTTACTCACTGTAGCTCCTCTTCTCATCCACTCTCAAATCCCACTATCTGGTAATCCTTAATTTGCTTTTATTTTTCTCAAATTTATTATTATTATTTTTTTTGTTGTGAATTTTCATATCTTCATGCTATTGATTTGTGTTTTATAAGCTCCTTATGATTTAATGCATTTTTTTGAATGAAAAATTACATTATCAATTTCACAGACTTACTATAGTTGTAGGGTTTTACTCCTAAATTGAAATTTTAGGAATCAATCTATAAATCTCTGAAATCTCAAGGTGCTTGAGAACAATCAATGTGTATTTTTGGGTATAGAAATTTGTAATCATAATCATAAAATAAAACTTAAGAGAAATAGGCTGTGTCATATTTATTTATATACAGATTTTTACAACAAAAATGTGGGGTCTTATACAGTTTTCTTGCCTTGTAATTTAATATCAAACATTGTGCCATGAATCAGTTTTTTCACTCAATTGCAGTCAAAATGGCTCGGAGGGGGTTGATGGAACAAGACCTGAGTACGTTGGATGTCAACAAATTGCATCCGCTGTCTCCTGAAGTCATATCCCGTCAGGCTACGATCAATATTGGTAATATATATTTCAATATTTTTATAGGAACATGTTCAAATTTGCTGCAATTACATTAGAATGTAGAAATTCAACGAAAAAAACGTGTGCTTTTTTGTCGATGACTATTGATGCTGATCGGTAATGAAATTTATCTTGGCAGGCACCATAGGTCATGTGGCACATGGAAAGTCAACAGTTGTGAAAGCAATATCAGGTGTTCAGGTATGCCCATGTATCAAGTCATTCTCTACTTCTTTAGGGGGGGTGTTTGGCTAAGGATAGTGGTGTTTAACTGTACATCATAATATGTAAATATGTAATTTATGGTATATAGTATGTGGAAATATTCTAAATGATGGATCTATTTACATCAAGGTGAATTGTTTCAAACGGAAAGAAAGTATATAGCATTTACTCATTATCATGACTCATCGCCTACAATTTATAATTTTCGAAATCCATGTAGTGTTTCTTGGCATCACCAGCAATTAATATTTTTCTCAATCCAATTACTAAGCTGATACATGACGTATGCTTTTGCCTTGTTTCAATACATGGATTTTAGTGTGTCATAGATACATTGTGTAGTTAGCTTCATTTGTGTAACTATCTGGTTTATGGAAAAGCCCTCTCTCCAAAAATTGGATATTTTCTCCTAGTGGTTACATAGTTGTTTGATAATATTCAGATCAATTGAATTTTCTACCTTTTTTTGCATTTGCAGTTTTGATAAAGGATTATAGATTACCATGATACATTTATTTTAGTACATTTTCCTTGAGCTTCGATAATGTATAGTTAAACTGTTGACCTCTGTTTTCCCATGAATGTTTTACAGACTGTTCGATTTAAAAATGAGTTGGAACGTAACATTACAATTAAGCTTGGCTATGCGAATGCAAAAATATACAAGTGTGAAGATGAACGGTGTCCAAGGCCTATGTCCTACAAGTGGGTATTATTTTAGATTTGTCATTTTAGTATTAGATCATTCATCCTATTTTAGATTTGTCATTTTAGTATTAGATCATTCATCTTTTGGTGATGTGATCAATTTTTTTCCCTTCCTGTAGGGCCTATGGAAGTGGAAAGGAAGATAGTCCTATGTGTGATGTACCTGGGTTTGAAAATTCCAAGATGAAATTGCTGAGACATGTTTCTTTTGTTGATTGCCCGGTAAGGTCCTGAACCATCATTTGTTATATAAGGTTGTTTTAGGCATTACTTCGTAAGATTCTGGATATGATGTAGGGGAATATGCTTTCATATTTCTGCACATTTGGTTTTATTTTACTTTTGTTTTCCCTTGTAATTGTTTGCTCTCCTTATCGAATTATCTCTCAATTCTTTAATCACTGGAAGATATGTGTATTGTATTGCATGTATATGTACTATTAAATTAAATGTATGCCCCCAAGGCCACCTATGTAAGCCAACGCTGTCTCTCGCTGAAGTTCATTTTTTAATGCAATTAAAGTGGTTTGCATTCAATGGAGTTAAGAGGATTATGGTGCTATAGGAGCACCTATAAATTTGTAACATTTTTTGCCTTGCTCTTTTACATATGGTGTGGTTTTCTTTTTTTTCTTTCCATATGGGTATCCTTTACGTAAATTAGGAGGCTACAGGTTTCTAATCTATGCTATATTATTGAACACATCTTTAGCTATCTTTTTTTTTTACATCTGTGATATTTGTTTTATTGTTCCAATTTCTGCAGGGACACGATATTCTCATGGCTACTATGCTTAACGGAGCAGCAATCATGGATGGAGCTTTGCTACTCATTGCAGCTAATGAAAGTTGCCCTCAACCACAAACGTCTGAGCATTTAGCTGCTGTGGAAATTATGCGTCTACAACACATAATAATCCTTCAGAACAAGGTAGACTTGATTCAAGAAAATGTGGCTATCAACCAGCATGAAGCAATTCAGAAGTTTATACAAGTAAGTTTTCTATGAAGAGGTATAATTATACAAGTTAATCTCTTTTGAACAACATAAATGATACTCTTCCCGTTTTTTGGTGTTTTCCCAGGGAACTGTTGCTGATAATGCACCAGTAGTACCTATTTCAGCACAATTGAAGTATAATATTGATGTTGTGTGTGAGTACATTGTGAAAAAGATCCCAATTCCTGAACGGAACTTCACTTCTCCACCTAATATGATAGTAATTCGGTCATTTGATGTCAATAAACCTGGTTATGAGGTTGATGAAATAAAAGGAGGTGTAGCTGGTGGAAGTATTCTGAGGGTAAGTCTTTCTTTGGTCAATATTCCAAAAAACATGCTTAATTTGCAATGACCTGACTTGCAGATGTTAGGTTGTGTATGGTTTAATTGAACAATTTTCCATATGCTCATAGCATTTTTAATCGTAAGACTGCCCCTTTGTTTTCACTTTGTATCTTGTTTTCAGTAGTTTTCACTTTGAACCTTGTTTTCCATAAAAATATTTGAAAAAAGACAACAGAGTGAAAACAAGGGGAAGCTTTTGCAATTAAAATTAAAAGTGGAAATGAAAATATATATTTTATGGAAGTTTTTGCAATTAAAATGAAAAGTGGAAATGAAAATATGTATTTTCTCAAACCAAACAGGCTCTTAGTATTTTCAGTTCTATTACTGTTTGGAAAGATTTTTGCCTTTACAATGCCTTGATTTATAACATTTATTCTAGACTTTCAATGTGTTGTGAAAATAAGGTCAAGAACGTGCAATATGATACATGGATGATCAATAAGTGAGAAAAAAGGCCTTGTAATTTTTTACATCTTTCTTTCTTCTAGAAAACCTTATACATCCAATTTTTAGAATAACGTGAAAGACTCCATTTGCCATTTTATTTCCAAACAGGAAAATGGGACTGGACTTGATGGTTTTTTTGTCTAAATCAATTGAATATGTTATGATCAATTTCCAATTAGCTGAGATCATGTGCCCGTTGATCTGGAGCCATGTTTGTGATTAGACATATAACACATTCTTTTTAAGCACATCTTATAATTTGTTATTTGCAGGGTGTTTTAAAGGTCAACCAATTCATCGAAGTTCGACCTGGAATAGTTGTTAAAGACGAGAGTGGAAATATCCGATGCACACCGATCTACTCCAGAATTGTTTCTCTATTTGCTGAACAAAATGAGCTTCAATTTGCAGTTCCTGGAGGCCTAATTGGTGTTGGAACAACAATGGATCCCACTTTGACACGTGCTGACAGGTTGGTAGGGCAAGTTCTTGGAGAGGTTGGATCACTGCCTGATGTTTTTGTGGAACTTGAGGTAAGTGACTACACCTACTTTTCTCTCGCTTGGTTTATCAATTCATAAGACAAATCAGGATAAAGATCAACATGTCCATTTCTCTGAAGTCTTTAGATAATTTACACTTGGGCAGCATTTCAGTGCCTTTAAGGCGCCAAAGGAACATGCCTTTGACCCAATCAGACCCTGCCACGTGTCATTGCATTATTTAAAAAATAAAAAAATGAAAACTTGGTTTGTAGAACGGAAAAGAGAGAATGAAGCGTAACATTTTGCAGACGTAACCCAGAACCCTATCCTTCAACCACCATAAATAAGTGCCGCAGCTGCTCTTCGACGCCGTCATCTGCCACCACTCTCCTCCCGTCTTCTCAGTTTATTTTCAAATTTAATGAATTTTGTTATACAGTGTAATCAATTTGGGATTGTTATCTTTGAGTAGTGGACTGATGAATTGATTTAGGATTGTAATTGTTTGAATTAAATGGAGATTTGTAAAATATAAGAGATTCCAGTTTCAGTTTCCGTGAAAAAAAAAACAGGGATCGAAATTGGTTGAATTGATTTGGAATTTGAGATTTTGGATTGGAGTTGTTTGAATTAAATGACCCTACAAAATACTGTGATACAGATTCAGTTTCAAGTTTCTTTTAAGATAGCAGAACATGAAATAATGACGGCGCGGAGGAAGCGGTCATAGGGGGCTGACGGCGGATAAAACGGGGGTGGTGTGTTGAAGGTTGAAGTGGCAAAGGGAGAAAGTGTGGAGGAAGACACCGTGTTGTTATGCTTCTCTCTTTTCTGTTCTAAAAACAAAGTTTTCATTTTTTTTATTTTTTAAATAATGCAATGATAGGTGGCAGGGTCTGATTGGGTCAAAGGCATGTGCCTTTGGCGCCCAAAAGGCACCGAAGTGCTGCCCTTTACACTTGGTACTAATTCAGTGTCACTAGTGTTGATCTTTTTTCTGTTATGGCACTTGGTTCCCCCTATTGTGCTGGAAAGGAAACACTATTTTTTTTTATTTTTTATTTTTTAAAATGAACTATGCACATGGTTTTGCAGGTAAACTTTTTCTTGCTTCGACGGCTTCTTGGTGTCCGGACTAAAGGTTCTGAGAGACAAGGAAAGGTCTCAAAGCTGACGAAACAAGAAATACTAATGTTGAACATAGGATCAATGTCAACAGGTGCCAAAGTTACCGCTGTGAAGAATGACTTGGCAAAGTTGCAACTTACTTCCCCTGTGTGCACCAGCAAGGGTGAGAAGATTGCTCTTAGTAGACGTGTTGAGAAGCATTGGCGTCTCATTGGTTGGGGCCAAATCCAAGCTGGTATCACCCTTGATGTCCCTCCTGCCCCCCTTCTGAGTTGAAGGAAAGACAGATCAAGAGAAAGACTACAAGAAATAGCTTTTATAAAAACCTGAGATTAATTTAGTAGGTATGTCGGAAGGGAAAAAACTGTTGGGAACCATTTTTGTGAGATGTAGAAGATTGTCAATTTTTTGTTTTCACATTGTTGTTGGTTTCCTATTGTTGAAATTGTATTTTATGCTGATTGAGTTTAGAATGCGAGCAAACAACTCGACCATCATTTGTTTTCATTCATTGGTCACCTCAGCAATAATTGGTCCAGCAATCTTGCTCTACAGCGAGGCATTTCATAATTCATACTGTAAACAACTCTTGCCAAATGTTGCATTCATTGATGAAACTATTGAGCGATGGACCGTTTTTGAAAAGGGGTTGAAAGGAAGAAGCTCCAATGGTGGTTTTGCTCACATTTGAGGGATAGTAAACAACAAAGGGAGGGGTTCATTTGTGGGATTTGTTCATGGTGGTGCGTAGGCGAGGACGGTGTTTTCAGTGGCTTGCGATGCAAGATAAAATCTTGTCTATAATTTTAATGTTTTTCTCAAGTCTATAACATCTTAGAAGTTAAGCAAATTTGGCCCTAAAATATTTAATCCTCCTAAAACTATTTATATTCTAAAATATGGAGGTTTGTTTGAGGAGAACATGTATTTGGTTAACTTGTTTGAGGCAAGATGATGTTTCATACAGATGGGTTTTCTGTTGTAACAATGCTTATAATGAATGAGGATGGTAATTGAAAAAAGACTAAATCCAGAAATTTAAGATTTTTATTTTCTTTTAAAAAATATGAATTCAGTCAAATACCTAACCAATAGGAGTGTTAACACTATTGATTTTAGTTTTGGAAACCGGTTTGATAACGTTGTTGAATTGTTTAGTACTTCTGGGTTCTGGTTGGTTATATTTGCCATCATATCATAAGATTGTACTTATTTCTTTTTGCAATAAAATATTCTGAAGCCTATTTTAATTGTTCTTGTTCTTTTTGTGTAAAATATTTATTTCCTTGAATCTGTGCAATTCTGATTTATAAATATTTCAGTTAGTTTTTAGATACTCACAAGTCAGAAAGTCACCACTGTATTATATATATTGATCCACCATTTGACATGCTGTGATAGAAAAAGAATTATTGATAAAAAATTATATTACTATGACCAAATATATATGTTTTACTACAAAAAAAGTACATCATAACGTATAAAGTATGATATACAAGGGAAACAAATAACATCCATCAAATGGAAAAATAAATACATAATGTCCAAAAAGATATAAAAAAAAAGCCTTATTCTTCTACAAACTACAAAGAATACAATAGGAACAAACTGGGATAAAAAACTGTGGTAACATAACAATCAATAAGCACAATCTATGCTATACAATAATTCAATCATAATAACTTAAAAGCAAATATCAAGGGCACAACAGCAACATATAGCAGCACAACATCCCTTCCAGAAACCATCACCCCTGGATGTAGTTTGGTCTGGAATCCCTTGTTGAGGGTACCCTTGAGAGCCATCCTTGGAAGGATAACCCATAGGTGGTGGGGCAGTTACATATGGAGCTTGTGGTGGATATGATACAGGGGCTTGTTGTTGATTGTTGAAGTTACTCATGTTGATGATGATGAAGTTAAAATATCAAAGTCTTCAAAGAGTTGTTGTTGAAAGATAAGGAAGATTATGAAATTGGTAGTTATGTGATATTGTAAAGTATAATAGAAGGAATAATGTGTGTGTATATATATAGGTTTAATTTGGAATGACGTGTTTGGATAAACACGTTTCAGGTGGGAAAGGAAAGAGTAAGGAAAGTGTAAGACGGAGTTTACAATTACAATTACAATTCAGCTTCATACGCTACGTGCTTTGATTCGTGACACATTTGTCGTTCCTTATTCTTTATGTTTCCAAACAGATATTCAAGGTTTTCCACGCGTATGATTCCAAGTATTCTGAATTTTCTAGATTATATTGTTTTGTCAACTCATCATAATGGTCGGTATCACAAAAATATCTAGCAGTCATACTCATCTACCTAGTAAGAATGAGTAGGAAGAGTATCCATTAACTTTTGAGAGAAGCAGTATTACATTTATCTTTAGTTCAATTTATAAATTGTTTTTCTTTCTCTTCTAGTTACATAATTGATGGATTTTCATATATTTTGTCTTCGTTTGTTTGTGATTTCATTGTCTTTGCATGACTTTGATTATTTTGATTTTCTGTTTTTGTACGGTATGTTTTCTGTTTTCTATTTTAGTGTGATGTTTATTTGATTAAAGTTGAAAGATCAACTTCGATCAAATGTAAATCCAATCAACGATTTTAGCATCATCAATGTTGCAGACATAAATACATGAATATTTGGGAGATTTGAGTATAACTATATTTGTAGGCATACAATATGTGTGAAAGTTCCTTCGACCAGCCGTCGTTTAGTTTGTTTGTAGAATAAACCTTTTAGTTTTTAACGACTTTGAATTTGTACTGTGTTGATGTATTATATCAATTTGAATAAATGAAATATAGTTTAGTTTTATAAAAATAAATTTAAGCACTATTTTGTTTGTTTGAGAGTATAATTTGTCAATTATGCATTTTTAAAATTTTTTATACTTACTTTTTTCCCATAAAACTAAAAATAGTTTTCTTTTACACAAAGTTTTTTGTTATGTACAAATTTATGAGGGACTAATAAGCGTTTTTAGGGGATATCCATGATAAAAAATAACATAATAGTTTTATTATACATTAAGTTATTACAAAAAACTTAACTTATTGTGTTATTTATTACAAAAAAACTTAAATTATTATGTATTTAAGAAGATCATTTACTTATTTAACCTGAAAAAAATACTTAGAGAAACTAAGATCAATTGATAGAAATAAAAATGAAATTATATAGAAATTACGAACATACATTCCGAAAAGCCAATGAACGTCAGATCTTCATTGTAAATCCTCTATTGCTCAAGAAACTTAACTTTGCTAAGCCATAATGTTTAGGTAGATTGATTGCTCAAAAACTTGCATGTACTAAACCAGAATGTTGAGAAAACAATATGAGAGAACCAAGTTGATTCTAGCCAATAAAGTCCAGATATTTGATACAATATCGATACGATACAATATCAATACTAGAAAATTTTAAAATTCAAGATACGATAAAATCGGGATACTTTAATAAAAAATTAAATTTAAACTAAATATTAAAACTAATATATAAACTATGGACTAAAACTCAAAAGCAAAAAAAATTGGTGCAAAACTTAGACCAAAGACATCAAACAACAATAAGGCACAACAATGAAATTGTCTTCACATGACAATAAAAAATAGTACTGTTCTCAAAACAACAAAAAGACACAAAAAGTAGTGGACAACATCAGAAATATAAATATAAGTAATATTGATAATAAAAAAAGTAATATTGATAATAAAGAAAGTGACAATTAGTAGATTTCATATAATGATATATCACAAAAAGAGAACATCATTACTTAGTCAATTACATATATCCCAAAATTAATAGAAACACCGCGTATCCCAAACGTATCAGTTTTCCACCACATATCCCTCACGTGTCCTCGATGTATCTGGAAAGTATCGGTTAATTATTCTTTTTTAAAAATAAAATTTAATCTCCGGATACTCCTCCGATACGTATCAGGTAAGTATCAGTGCATGATACATCATCCATTTTGAAGCATCCGGACTTCAAAGATTCTAGCTAATACAATGATCAACTTTGATGTTTGATTGAAAATTCTTGGCATTAAAATCGCAAAGTCTGAAGATGTTAGGCTTCTGCCTCATGTGTGAAGCAACAAAAACACGCATGAGGTGCATATGGATGTGCCTTTCGCGCTTCTGCCCCGTGCGCGAGGTGCACCATCCCATGTGCCAGCCACAACCCATGCATCCAATTTTATATATTTGAATTTTTCATCAAAGTTTTTTTTTAGAGAGGAGTGAGGCAAATTAGGGTTTATCAAAGGATAACAATTGAGCACTTTTGGAGTATTATCTTTATCTGTGCTAGAAAACAAGCTAAACACTTTACCATCGCAAATGTTGTGATAATTATTTTTTTATTGATTTTTTTTTTACATTATAATGAGTAAATATAACAAAAAGTTAGTACCCAAAAAGCAAGTACATCATAAAGTCTCAAATACAAGGGAAACAAAAAAGACCATCAAATGGACAAATAAATACTACATAATAATAAATAATGTCCAAAGAGATAAAAATCCTTATTCTTCTACAAACTACAAAGAATACAACACGAAACAACAGAGTTAAAAAAAATGTGATGACAACAATCACAATCTATGCCATAAATAATTCAATCAAACTTAAAAGCATATATCAAGGGCACAACAACAACATATAGCTGCACAACATCCTTTCCAGAAACCATCACCCCTACTGGTGGTTTGATCTGGAATCCTTTGTTCTTGAGAGCCATCCTTGGAAGGATAACCCATTGGTGGCGGGGCAGTTACATATGGAGCTGAAGAATATGCCTCACCTGGTGGTGGATATGATACTGGGGCTTGTTGTTGATTGTTAAAGTGACTCATAGTGATGTTACGAAGTTAAAATTATCAGAGAGTTGTTGAAGGAAAGAAAATTTATGGAATTGGTAGTTATGTGATTGAAAAGCATGGAAGCAAAAAATGTGTATATATAGGTTTCATTTGAGGGATGCTATGGCCTATGGTTCCTTAATGCAAATGGAAATATTCTATTTGACGTGTTGAACAAACGCGTTACAGGTAAGAAAGCAAAGCATAGGACGGCGTTTACATTTATGCTTGATACGGTATGTGCTTTGTTCTATGACACATTTGTTTGTTTGTTTTCTTACAAGGGAATTTTTAGTTTTGCACGCGTATGCTTCCAAACATTCATGTCTTTCTAGAATTATACTGTGTCGTCAACTCGTAGTCATATTTGTCTACTCAATAAGAATGAGTAAAAAGAGTTCGTCTCTGCGAAAAAAAATACTACCAATTTATTGACCATTGAGAGAAGCGGTATGTAGAAAAACTCTCTTCTTATATACAATGATTGTCATACATTTTTTTTTTGTCAAGTAGTCTAGTGACTAGAGCTCACACAATTGTGGAGAAGTGGGGTGTCCGGGGTTCGAACCCTGACCCTGTATATAATATATAATATCCCTACCAACCAACTAAGCTAAGCTCACGGGAATTGTCATACATATTTCATCTTATGATTTAAATGTTATTGGTATCTGCATTTTTTTAAATTAGTATGTGCATTTTTTATTTTGTTTGGTTTAAGTTCATGCATGCACTTTGTAAAAATAGTATTACTGGTCCCTCTGTTTACCACGTTTTAAAAAAATGAAACAAAACTAATGGTGTGCCATGTAACCCGGTTATTCCATGCCATGTGGCAAGCCGTTATTTTTTTAATTTTTTTTAATCATGAAGCTAACAGAAGAACTAATGACAATATTTTTACAAAGTGCAAGGATTTAAGCTAAACAAAAAAAGTCTAGAGGCCAAAATCAAAAGATGGTGAAAGTGCATAGACAAATGAAGTATTTAAGGAAAAAAAAAATACTAGTAGTTTTATGAAATTAATCTAATAGAATATTACTGAATTCACTACTACTATAAATGTAAAGTAAACTATGATGTGGAAATATCAATCAGAGGATAAAATTGGAAAAACTAATTAACATTACATTGAAAGTTGAAAAGTGACGCTCATTTTAGAACACTTTTTTTTTTCTTTGCAAATATGTTACTTATTTCGGATCAATGTGAGTTAAAAATAAATTGTTATGATATATTGAGTTACTTGTATGATCTATTTGAAGGGGACTTAAATAAAAAAAATTGAGTGGTAAGAAGTTTGAGCAGGAGCTGCATTTTCGTAATACATTGTGGGAAGAAGAAAATAGAAAGAGCTAGGTGGTCAAAAGTTTGTAAATAATTTTTTTTTGTGAATTTGGATTAAAACTCATACCAATACTTTGATGTGTGGAGCAAAATTAGTTGTAACAAAACCAAAATGATCACATACAATAAAATAAAGGATAAGAAGGAGAACACGACGATATTTGTTCATCCAATTCGGTTTAAATTTGACCTACGTTTGAAGGAAAGAGATCTCTCCAACTCATGATCAAAGAGTTTCTTACAAAAAAGATAAATTAGCCTTTAACAAGTTCTGTAAGAACAAACCCTAATTTCTATTCTTTTCCTGAATCTATTCCCGTGGCTAAGAGACTCAATGATTTACTCCCAAAGTGTTTCCTAAGTGTTTCCCGACCCTAGTTTCTATCCAAAAGGAACCAACCCTTAACTTTTGATTTCCTAAGCATTCTCTCTTTTGGTAAACCCTAGTTTGCCTCACCTTCACCTATTGTTAGAACTAAAAACTAACACCTTGTATATATAGGCATCACCCAGCTTGTCTTGCACTCCAAGAAACAACCTTGTGGCCTACAAGACTTATCCAACAAGTAGGTAAGCAAGTAAAGCAAACTCCTTGCTTGTCTTTCACTTCAAGAAATAGCCGACTCGCAACTCATATGCTTTACCAAGAAAGAAAACCACCTTCTATTTCTATTTATGCTTTCTTGAGAAATAAGTAGCGTCTACAATTTTCTTGAGAAATAAGAAAAAAAATCTCAACAAGATTTTGAGTCACACACAACAATTATTCCACTTGACTCTAGATTGATGGTGACGCCACTTTAACCATCAACCCCCTTGCTCCTTACCATTGCATCCAACTACACTATATAGTACCACAAGCTTCCATCTTTACCTCTTCAAACCTTGGAATGCCTTCTGCCATCTTGAAGATCCTTGCATCCATCTACACTAGGATTTTTAGGTAGTTCCACAAGTTTTCACCATAACCTCTTCAGCCCCCCCCCGAGTGATCAATTATGTCTTTTTAAAGACCCCCTTACATCCAGTTACCCTTGGTATTTTAGGTAATCCACAAGTTGCACCATACCTTCTTCAATCCCTGATGTGCGCTTCTCCATTCTCTTGAAGAATTTCTTGATCTACTTTATAACATGACACATAAGGACTTTATAGTTGTACCATTCTGGTGCCACCATTTGTCTCCACCTACTTTCGTCAGTGGAAAACTCCACCTAAAGCCGAGTTTTCTCCATCTCAATTTCCAAATGCGTACATCACCATGCCTTTCACCTTGTAACCTCCACCTATAAGGTTGATCATGAGTTTTCTTACCTCCACCTCTCTAAACTGACCTTTAGTATTCTTAACACCGCCTCTTCAGGCTGACGTTGAATGTTTAACGTCTCTACAGATGAATCACGAGTGCTTACCATCTCTCTAGACTCACCCGGACATTGGGAAAACTCATCATAAACACGACCTTCACCTTTGCAACTTTCTCGCTAAACCCTTTAAATTTGAGGCATAAGATAATGGCACTTCTGGCCTAGTCCACCATCTCGGTCTTGTTTTCTTATAACATGGTAGCCGATAACATTGACTCACCATAGGCGAAAAAAATCACAAAAAGTGACTTTTTTCGCAAGCAACCAGGTGATGGGCGCCTAAGGCCATGCACTAGGCGCATATGCCTAGAAACTCCAAGCGACAGGCGTCTCCCAGGGTGCGCCTAGCGCTTTAGTGTAATAGTTTTGGGGTGCCTAGCACCCCCTCTGGTGCGCCTGGGCGCTTCAGTGCGTTTTATGTGCTCAAATGCCTGTTTTCTTCGCCTGTAAGATGTCTTGGAATATGGGAAGAGAATTCCTCCCTCTGTAAAGTCTTTTGATGCCTCTTGAATCTTCATTCTTCATCTTCCCAAAGACCACATAAATCTTCAGATGTGTTGCTTTGCCCGATTTGCTTGATTTCTCGTGAATTACATCAAGAATACCCTAAAGTTAGTTTATCAAAAGGGGGAATTCGTAAGAGATCAAAAGCTAATAATTGAGTACTTTTGTTTTATTCTCTTATGTTGAAAACAATCTAAACACTTTATCATGCTTTATCCTTCTTTAGTAGATCACTATTATTGCGTCAAAAAAAAAAGATCACTATTATAATCCACCATCCCAAATGTTGTGATAATTTTTTTATTCTTATTGATAAAAATTTACATTACATTGAATAAATACAACATAAATTTACAACCAAAAATCAAGTACATCATAAAGTCTCAAATACAAGGGAAACAAATAACATCCGTCAAATGGACAAATAAATACATAACGTCCAAAAAGATAAAAAAATTTCCTTATTCAACTACAAACTACAAAGAATACAATACGAAACAACATAGTAGTTAAAACCTGTGATTACAATAATCACAATCTATGCCAGATAATAATTCAGTCACAGCTTAAAAGCATATATCAAGGGCACAACAACAACATATAGCTGCACAACATCCCTTCCAGAAACCATCACCCCTGCTAGTGGTTTGATCTGGAATCCTTTGCTGAGGGTACCCTTCAGAGCCACCCTTAGAAGGATAACCCATAGGTGGCGGGGCAGTTACATATGGAGCTGAAGAATATGCCTCACCTGGTGGTGGATATGATACCGGGGTTTGTTGCTGATTGTTAAAGTTACTCATAATGATGTTATGAAGTTAAAATTATCAAAGAGTTGTTGAAAGATGAGAAAGATTATGGAATTGGTAGTTATGTGATTGAAAAGTATGGAAGCAAAAATGTGTATATATACTATATGGTTCCTTAATGCAAATGGAAAAATTGTATTTGACGTGTTAGATAAACGCGTTACAGGTAAGAAAGCAAAGTATAGGACGGCGTTTATATTTATGCTTGATACGGTATGTGCTTTGTTTCGTGACACATTTGGTTGTATTGATATTCCTTATTTTCTTAGAAGGAAATTTTTAGTTTTCCACGCGTATGCTTCCAAAGATTCATGTCTTTCTTGAATTATATTGTGTCGTCAACTCGTAGTCATATTTGTCAACTCAATAAGAATGAGTAAAAGGAGTTGGACCCTGAAAGAAAAAAAAAAAATTGACTATTGAGAAAAGCGGTATGTAGAAGAACTCTCTCTTCTTATATACAAGAGGAAAGGTTTATTTTGGTCCTTGACTCTGCACCTTGCTGTTACAAAGGTCCCTGATTCAAGATTAAATACAAAATAATCTTTAAATATGAAGTTCTGTTATCAGTTAGTCCCTGACGTTAAAAACTTCTGTTAATTGATGAGGTGACGTGCATGAGATGTCACAGAGACTAAAGTGAAAGTACAAAACAATCATTTTGATCCCTGAACCGAAAATCAATATCTTCCCAAATTGAATCTCAAATCCCTAAATCTCTACGAAAACACATTTATCAAACATGCATGTAGAAACATACTATCGAAAATAACTTCAACCATATCTTACTTTCTACTAAAACACATTTATCAAACATGCATGTAGAAACATACTAATCAGCTTCAATGCACTTACACTATAGAACAAGGGAAAAATTATACTTTTACAAATTGAGGAGTAAAATGGGGTGATTTCTTATAAACATTAAAATTCAGTACAATCCAGAGAATTAACAACAACAAAAAAGAAATTGATTTTGAATAAAAGAGGGAATCATATGAGATTTAAGGATTATTTAGGGTAAAATTCAGTATTTAGGGATTTGAGATTCAATTTGGGGATGTTGATTTTCGGTTCAGGGACCAAAGTGACAATTTTCTACTTTCATTTTAGTCCCTGTGACAACTCATGCACGCCAACTCATCAGTTAACAGAAGTTTTTAACGCTAGAAACTAAACTGTAATGAAACTGCACATTCAGGGACTACTTTGTATTTAATCCTGAGTCAGGAACCTATGTGATAGCCATGCAGAGCCAGGGATCAAAGTGTCCATTTACTCTATATACAATGATTGTTGTACATACTTCATCTTATGACTTAAATATGTCATTTGTCTTTGCATTTTGTGACATTAGTCTGTGCATTTTTCTATTTTGTTTGACTTTAAGTTGATGCAGTTTGTAAAAATAGTGTTATTCCTTCTGTTAGCGATATGTTTTTTTTTTAAAAGGTTAAATATTTTTTTAGTCCCTATAAATATACTAATTTTTCGTTTTAATTCCTCTAATTTTTTTTCGACTTATAGTCTCCCAAAAGTTTTTTATTTTCACTTTTGGTCCCTCATATGTAGAATTCAATTTTTTGAATAAAATTTTACAGAAAAAATTATAATATTATAAGAATCTAAAAAAAAAATTAGAATTTTTTAACAAAACATGAATTAAATATGAATTTATATATTTAAAGAGGTTAACAATTTATATTTTATTAAAATATTCTAATTTTTTTGGGAGAAATTTTTACTATATTCTACACATTTTTGAATAATTTGATTAAATATTACATGAGTTGTCTTAGAAATAGAGATAAAAAGTGGTGATTGAAAATTTTATATGGCTATAAGTCTAAGGAAAATTTTAGAGGGATTAAAACAAAAATTTAATATATTTATAAAGACGTAAAACATATTTAATCTTAAAAAAAAAAAAAGCAAAACTAATTATGTGCCATGGCCCATGTGAACCGGTTATTCCACGCCACATGGCAAGCCATTAGCTTTTTTTTCTCTTCTTGATTTTTTAACGTGAAGCTAACATGACTAATGACAATATTTTTACATAGTACATGATTTAACAAAAAGTGTGCATAGTCAATGCCATATTTAAGGAAAAAGATAATTATAGTTTTATGAAATTAATTTAATAGAATATTACTGTATTCACTACTGCTATAAATGTAAACTAAACTTGTGAGTGATGTGGAAATATTAGTTAGAGGATAAAATTGAAAAAACTAATTAACATTTACATGAAAGTTGAAAAGTGACCCTCATTTTAGAACAACTATTTTTTTTTTGTTGCAAATATGATACTTATTTTGGGACAAAGTAGTTAAAATTAAATTGGTATGATATATCGAGTTACTAGTATGATCTATTTGAGGGGGACATAAATAAAAAAATTGAGTGGTAAGAAGTTTGAGCAGAATATGCATTTCCGTAATAGATTGTGGGAAGAAGAAAATAGAAATAGTTAGGTGGTCAAAAGTTTATAAACCAAATTATGTGTTGTGAATGATCACATACAATCAAATAAAAAGAGAAGAAGGAGAACACAACGATATTTATTTATCCAATTAAGTTCAAATTTGATCTACGTTTGGAGGAAAGAGATCTCTCTAACTCACTAACAAAGAGCTTCTTACAAAGAGATACAAGGGTTACATGAAATTAGCCTTTAAAAAGTTTTTTAGGAACAAACGTCTAATTTCTACCCTTTTCCTAAATCTTTTTTCGTGTCCAAGAGACTCAATGATTTATCCCCAAAGTGTTTCCTAATGTTTCCCAACCCTAGTTTCTATCCAAAAGTAAGCAACCCTTTACTTTTGATTTTCTAAGGATTCTCTCATTTGGTAAAACCCGAGTTTGCCTCACCTTCACCTCTTGTTAGAACTAAAAACCAACACCTTGTATATACATGTATCACCCAACTTGTCTTGCACTCCAAGAAATAACCCTGTGGCCTATAAGACTTCCCCAACAAGCAGGTAAACATGTAAAGCAGTCTCCTCGCTAAGAAATGTTTTGAGGGGACTGATGTTGATGTGACTGCTATTGTTCAAAAGGCACAAAGATCTATTGTGAATTTTAAGAGTGCTAGTACGGTGTTGTTGGAGGCACTAAGTGGAGGTCTAATTTTACCAATATCTGATGTTCATTGGACATCTTCTTTTAGTGGTTTCAATAAGCTTAATGTTGATGCAGCAGGTCCGATAGAAGAGGGTAAGTGGGGTACTGGTGTTGTGGTAAGAGATAATGAAGTTGTTGTCGTTGCTGCTGGCTGTTGGCAAGTCTTTTCTTTATCTGACTCAGAGGTTACAGAAGCTTTAGCTATGTAGAAGAGTTTGGAATTTGCAAAAGAAATGTCTTTTATGAATCTTATATATAGCAAAATCAGATGCTTCTAATGTGGTCTTGGCGTTGAATGCCCACCAACAATCTTCCACCTATGTCGGCTCTATTATTGAAGATTGTATTAGTTTAAATGTTTGTTTTCGTAGTTTAACTTTTTTTTTTTACGTTAAAGATAATTTCATTAATAAAATTATGGCAATAAATCAAATGTCAAGACTGCAGAAATATAAGGTGGAATATCTTCGATCCATATGCAATCTAAATTATGAAGAGCATGTTTAGCTAAATATGAGAAATAAAAATGAAATTATATAGAAACGAACTTACATTCCGAAAAGCCAATGAACATGAGATCATCGTAAATCCTCCATGATTGCCGGTTAATTATCTCACTGTAAATTAACCAAGTAAAATAATTTTATGTTCTTTAATGAGAGTTATAACTTGGATTGATACAAGATCGTCATTGCAAATCCTCTTTGATTGGGAGTTAGCATCTTAGAAGACTTTGTGCTAAATCAAGCACAAGCTCAATTTGTAATCTGCTCAAGAGTTGCAAAACCATTTAAGTAGGATTGCTCAAAAAACTTAATTTTACTAAGCCATAATGTTTAGGTAGATTTATTGCTCAACAACTTGCACGTACTAAACCAGAATGTTGAGAAAACTATATGAGAGAACCAAGTTGATTCTAGCTAATACAATGCTTACCTTTGATGTTTTGAATGAAAATTGTTGGCATTAAAATCGCAAAGTCTGAAGATGTTGGGCAATTCTACCTCATGCGCGAGGCAACGACAAAAACATGCACGAGGTGCATATGGATGTGCCTTTCAGCCTTTTCGCTACTGGCCCATGCGCGAGTTGCACCATCGCATGTGCGAGACGCGTCCAGTTTTATATATTTGTATTTTTCATCAAAGTTTTTTAGAGAGGAGTGGGGCAAACTAGGGTTTATCAAAAGGGGGAATTTGTAAGAGATCAAAGCCTAATAATCGAGTACTTTTGGAATATTCTCTTGTGTTAGAAAACAAGCTAAACACTTTATCCTCCTTTACTAGATCACTATTATAATCCACCATCCCAAATGCTGTGATAATTTTTTTTCTTATTGATAAAAATTTACATTACAATGAGTAAATACAACATAAATTTACTACCAAAAAGCAAGTACATCATAAAGTCTCAAATACAAGGGAAACAAATAACATCCGTCAAATGGAAAAATAAATACATAATGTCCAAAAAGATAAAAAAAAACAATCCTTATTCAACTACAAACTACAAAGAATACAATCACAATCTATGTTATAAATAATTCAATCAAACTTAAAAGCATATATCAAGGGCACAACAGCAACATATAGCTGCACAACATCCTTTCCAGAAACCATCACCCCTACTGGTGGTTTGATCTGGAATCCTTTGTTCTTGAGAGCCATCCTTGGAAGGATAACCCATTGGTGGCGGGGCAGTTACATATG
>Ga0228710_1002799_pt1 | contig 27681 bp, 13 predicted proteins | sample MedpolnodulmetaG_FD_177995 | JGI IMG/M metagenome (GOLD analysis project Ga0228710, IMG submission 177995) | Root nodule microbial communities from Medicago polymorpha collected in Santa Monica, California, United States - pink nodules | ecosystem: Host-associated > Plants > Roots > Nodule... | reverse complement strand
TTAAAAGTTATTAAAATTTAGAAAATAATTAAAAAAATTGGTGGTGGCAAAATGGGAAATATGCCATAAAAATGAGGAGTTGGCACCAACCACATCCCACCAAATAGGAAAATACAAAAAAAGCCCATCATAGGGACAAAATGGTAAAATCTTAGGATTAATATTTAATATATAGTAAGTAGATGTTGTTTGAACCTTGAGGTTTACGACAATCAATTGAGTCCTCAAACACATAAACTTTTTTTTGTTTCACTAAATTGTAAGGAGGAATTTTTTTCACCCAAAAACACTTCAACATTACACGTATAAAAACATTTTTTTTCCTTCCATTCTAGACATGCTCAAATACATATTTGATATTAAAATGATTAATCAAAATCATAACGAGTCACCGTAATTTTATAAAATAATAAAGTGTAATTCTTGTGAAATCACAATAGAATCTAATAAACCCTACCATTATAAAGGTAGGGTGATTCAAGTTGCTCTTAGAGAAAATATTGATAATGAAACTAGCACATAGAGATGAAAATAGGTTAGGTCGAGTTAGGCTTTGCAAAACCTAAGTTTAACTTGTCAAATTTTTGTAAGGCCTAAGCCTGGCCTGCGGCCTGTCATAGGCTTACTCTTTAGGCTTGAGCCTGACCATATGAAAGCCTGATTAAGCCTGCTAGCCTGTTTAAAAGCCTGTTTTATATGAACATCTTTGAATGAGTAATGTGATCAAAAGTTAAATAGACTAGCGAGCTAATATATCAATGATTCTAAACTCTCTTTTGATATTTAACACGAAGCTTTGGAGAACTTTAATATATATTATATCATATTTCAATTCTAATTTATAATAATACATTTAAATATGCGAAAAAATAATGTATACTAATAAGATTAAATTACTTTTAAAGTTGACAAATTTATAATTTAATTCAAATTAGAGTATATAATATGATAATCAATAATATTATTCATGTTTACATAAGTAGGCCAACCTAATAGGCTTAAAAGACTTTTCTAATAGCTTGTGGTCAGGGCTTTTAAGCTAAATAAGCGTCTAAAAAAGCCTAGGCCTTCTCTATTTAAGAAAAAAGTCTGGCCTAACCTGACCTGTCGTACGCTAGGTCGTAGGCCACTGTAGGCCGGTCTGGCCTATTCGCATCTCTACTATCACAACTTAACTAACCAATGATGGCTAATGTAAAGTCCACATCACCACCCTATAAACAATCTTACAGTCGGTTTCCTAAAGCTAAATGAAGGTCCCCACTCTCAAGAATTAGTCATCAGTCGGTGATCCAGCCCCAAAACATCACATCAACCGTACACGTGTCATCACAGGAAAAAATAGGAGGCTCCCAACCCACTTTTTTAGAAAAATAGCATTTCTTCCATTTCTCCTCGTGACTTAATTTATTGTATTTGTACAAAATATTAAACAACGTGAAATGATGCACCATGTTCTTACTTTTGTTACTATAAATAACATCATTTTTGCTAAAATTGGAGCAAGAACACTAACCAACATAAATATTAACTAAGCTTGAAGTGCAAGTTATTATCAAAAGTACTATTCTAAGCTTGAAAAATTTCTGAGAAAAGGAAAAAAAAAAAACAATGTCGATTTCTAGAATTGCAATTGGAAATCCTTCTGAGTTTGGCAAAGCTGATGCACTTAAGGCTGCACTAGCTGAGTTCATTTCAATGCTCATTTTTGTCTTTGCAGGGGAAGGCTCTGGCATGGCATATAGTAAGCCTTTTCATTTGATAACTCTTTTATAGCATAATAAATATTTATGCTATAAGCGCTTAGTTGAACTGTTTTTCCAAACATGTTTGTGTGTAACTTTGTGTTTTTGGTTTGCATTGACAATTTGAACCATGCAGTAACTAACAATGTGATCTCTTCTTGGTTATGTTTTTTGACAGATAAGCTTACAAACAATGGTGCAGCAACACCAGCAGGGTTGGTAGCTGCATCACTATCACATGCATTTGCACTTTTTGTTGCTGTCTCTGTTGGTGCTAACATCTCTGGTGGACATGTCAACCCTGCTGTCACTTTTGGTGCATTCATTGGTGGACACATTACACTCATTAGAGGCCTTTTGTATTGGATTGCTCAGTTGCTTGGTTCTGTTGTTGCTTGCTTGCTCCTTAAAATTGCCACTGGTGGACTGGTGAGAAACATTACATATATTTATTCGTTCTAAATTGAATCGATTGCGTCGGAAGTGATGGTAACATGACTTCCCCTCATGTTTCCCTCATGAAAAGAACCTGAATTCCATTCCTGAAGTCGTCCATTTAGTTGGCAGACCAACTCGAGGATTAGTCTCATAGCGAATCCAAATGACTTAAACCATAGGATGCCTTAGGAATCTATTGGATCGAAATACCTTAACTATGGTCGAAAATTAAAAAAATTCAATCACATTAGCTATAATTTTTAAGACTAAATTCACTATCCAAAAATTTTCATGTGATCAAATATTTTTAATTCAAAGTATCATTTTGAAAATTCGTTAATTTCTTTCAAAGACCAACTTCCTTTATGCTTATAATTTTGGTAACAAAATGTAAAATAAAGTCAAAAAGTTTTCATATAATTTTTTTTCAAAGTATCATTTTAGACTCACATGTTAGTTTACAATGATTGTGTTTTTGACATATCTTTGTAATTAACTTTCCTTTTTAGTGCTGAATTTTAGTATTAATTTGTGTATGTATATTGCAGGAAACATCTGCATTCTCATTATCTTCTGGTGTGACAGCATCAAATGCACTTGTGTTTGAGATTGTGATGACTTTTGGTTTGGTTTACACAGTTTATGCTACTGCAGTAGACCCAAAAAATGGTAGCCTAGGAACAATTGCTCCAATAGCAATTGGTTTCATAGTTGGAGCTAACATCTTAGCAGGTGGTGCATTTGATGGTGCATCCATGAACCCAGCAGTTTCTTTTGGGCCTGCTGTTGTTAGCTGGACATGGGCTAATCATTGGGTCTATTGGGTCGGCCCGTTGATTGGTTCTGCTATTGCTGCAGTTGTTTATGAGACTTTCTTCATCACCCCTAGCTCTTATGAACAGTTACCTGTTACAGATTATTAAGGCCTAAAGTAGTAAATCCCCTGAAGTTTTTTAATTGAAAAGGGGTTTTGGTTTCTTTTAGCTTTTTATTTTTGTGCTCTTTGTTGAATGCATTTTGCTGTTTTCAAATGTTTTGGTTTTCTGTTACATTTGTCATGTTCTGTAAGATCATTTTATTAAGTAATGATCATGTCTTCTAAACTTCAAACTTTATCTATCTGCGTGCATATTTGAAATCGCAGTGTTTGATGAAATCGTTGTTGTAGCATTGTTTTATTAAAGCTTCAAAGTGTAGCTTTTGTCGAAATCACAAGTACCGTGTGATTCTGCCAAACTCACTATTAGTCAAAAATACAATCCAATTGCAATCATTTAGTACCTCTTAGGCTCTTACATGCTGATAAATACTGCTCATCATGCTATTTTCTTGCCATAGTGTTCAGAGAGTTTTGAACCACGCTGCTTGAACATATGCAGGTATAGTTTGAGCCGGGTGAATAAATAAAGTGCAAGTTCGACCTGATCGAGAGAAATGAAGCATTAATCAAACAAATTAGAACTTAATCAAACAACTCAACAGAATTGAAAGGAACAAATTAACATTTTTTTTTTATGAAAGTGAAACTGAACGATTTTCTTCCTGCTATATGAGTCAATTTCCAAGACTACGGTTTTAGAAGAACAAAAAATAACCATGACTAATTGATGGCAACTATAAGCTCCTTTTAAGGTTATAGGTTAAATTCAAAAAGTTACCATATGGAAATCATAATAACTAAATGGAAGGGCTGAAAAGTAATTATTGCATCATGAATTCGAGGAAGTTTACTAATTAACTAGTTAACTGACTTTACTTGCTCAGCAAGTAACTGACTTTACTGTTAGTTAGCTCATGTTAGCTCAGTATGCAACTCCATTTGTGTATAAATGCATCTTGTAAACACTTGTTCCATAATGAATTCACTATATTCAATCAATTCATAATATGGTATCAATTTCTTCTGTCTTGAGAGAAAGTTGTTACAATCATAACCGTTTTTCTTAACCTTTTTCTGTTGTGCATTCTTCATCATTCTTCCTTGTTCATTGATTTTTGATGAATTCTTCCTCGTTCATTTGTTTGATAAAAGTTTTTCACGTATGCAATTGGCTATTGGAAAGGGTACAATCACTTCAAGGATGGATGACTAATTAAACAATGATGATAATATGCTAATTCAAATTTGAACAAGAGATTCACAATTGAATTAATATTACACAAGTTAATTACAATCCCAAAGTCAAACTCAAATCAAACCTAAATTTATGCAAACAATAAGCTAACAAAAGGAACAACAAGATTTGATCTATGATGAATTGATTAACAAGATAATATAAAGTATGAGAAGTGATTGAACTCTCAATTAGGTTTACAAAATATTCTTAGAAAATCAAGTTATAAATTATTCAATCACTTAGCACATATATCTATTATCCTAATCAGCAAAAATCATATCAAATTATAAATTGCAAGAAATAAAGAGAAAGGGAATGAAAACACTAGGATTTATAGTGGTTCCCCCAATCGCTCTCGCTCGCTATAGGGTACGTCTACTCTTCGTAGAAAAATTTCTATAGTCTTCCACTATTATGTTGTTGAAATTACAAAGATTCATTTGATTTACAAATCAAACCGATCTTAAATTTTCTATGCTAAGTAACCACTCCAAAACCTCCAATGTCCAAATCTTCTTGAAATTGGATCTTCCAAAGCATTCAAACCTCAAGCAATCATGCACTCTTTCGATCTTCTAGACCAAGATATCTTCAATACTATGAACCTTGCTTCACTTTCCTTTAGCTTTGATGCCTCGAGAAAACCCCCCCATAATTACCTGTGGAGGTGAAAAGTACATTCTTTTGCTTTAGATCCTTGATGCCATACCAAGATCCTTGAGAGAAATCAATCCTTACAATATCCTATAGCGCCCTATCAACCTAGATCTGAAATCCTACAAGTGTTATTTGAAATAGTGTTTAGTCAAAAAGGTTTGTAGAAAAAGAGAAACAAAAGCCTTGAGACAGTGTTTGCAAATTAAATTGTTTCAATAATGAACAATCGAGTAGACATATGTATCTATAGTTGAGAGAAATAGGAACAAGTTTGGCACAAAAATAAACAGAAAACGCGCAAATGATTCGATTCACAATTTTAATGATTCGAATCATTAGTACAAAAGTTGAATTCGTCGCAATGAAGATTGATTTGATACCTATAAACTCTGATTCGAATCACTGATCGCCAGTGAAGATTGGCTTGAATCACCATTATTTTGATTCAATTCATCAATTCCAGAGAAAAATTGGATCAAAATGATTCAACTCATTTTTCTTTTTGTAAAGAATGATTCGAATAACTTTGATTCGATTCATTTTCCTATGTATAGGAAATGATTTGATTCATTCAAACCAGAGATTATAAGAAAAATGTTTTGATTCAGGATTTACCTAGTAAAATCTAATTCGAATCAAACTCGTGAAAAAGAAGATTTTGAAGAGAGTTTGAACACAACTTGTTCCCAAGGTTTTCAACTAAAGTTTTTATGCAAAAATAAGTTTAGAAACACTATAGTGGACATGTGACCTAGAGGTGAGAAAAGGTCCTTTGCAAAAACTAAAAGACATCACACAAAACAATCTAACATAACCTAATCAACCTAAGAGCAACTTCACGCATCAAACACAATGAGTTTGACTGTCACCATTTAGCGTGACACCATTACTTTGCCGTCTGTTTCTTACTCCTTGTAGATTGTTGACTCCCTCACAAAAATGCATTCATTAAACATTTTTGTTTTTTGATTGACAAACTCTCAATACTTCATGCTAACGCATCATGAGTTTGAGGAGAGATGTTCAATATCATATGTTAATGGACGTTTTATATTATTTGGCTAAAGATAGTCTAGTATATTTATGTTTTACGATATACTATCCTTGTAACTCTTATATTCACAATTTTCATTTTTCATATTATTAGATTTAGTCTCAACTTTCTCTTTTCCCTCCTCTCTCTATATGAATTTCCATTCTAACAAAGAAACATCTCTAATATATTTAATTTTAAGTTATAGATTAATATTTATGAGATGATAGCATTAGCATTCTTTTTAGTTATCTTAGTACACAGAGTAAACTCTCATTTTTTGAACCAGATTTTCTTTATATACAATAGCCATTTAGTAGTGACTATAGCATTAAAGGGGAATAACATTTGAAAAGATAACTTTAGAGTACATAGATTTGAAAAACAAATCCAAGATTTTTTATTACTATGGAACTTGAGTATTTTCCACTAGCAACACGTGTGTGATGGATGATAAATTACTTTTGCTTGGCCAATATGTTGTGCATCTTATTCTATTCTGATTGGAAAGTTTTATGTATAGATTATTCAACCATTAACTAGTGGCTGCTGATAAAATATCAAATTAAGTGCTATACTGATAGGTATCCAAATCAGATTGAAACAAATTAGAACAAGTGCTTCATATTTTACATTCATATAAAACATATCATTTCTATATTGGAACATTTCTTTAAAGTAAAAGCACAAACATTGATATTGATCAAATATAGATAACAATTACTCTTGTGATTTATTACAGCTGTGTCAACCATGCTTAATGAGAACCACATATTTACATGCAGTAAACAATCTCGACCGTTAATTTGAGATCAGACAGTTCAGATTACACAATAACAAAATCAAGTTTAAACGATCATCATCATCGATTTAGATCGGACGGTCCAGACTGAAAAACCGCAGAAACAGTCACTGCATCAAATCCCTTTCAGAAAGACATATACTATGCTATATACATGTTAATTAGGCTATCTTATGACAGATGGCACACATATGAACAAAATATTGAGAAGAAAAAAAAAGAATAATCTTGATTAACCAGTTAGAAATGTGTTCCCTTGTTGATCATAGAAGGAAAAATATTGGTCCCCAATAGGAGGGAATAACATCTTGCTTTCTTCTTCATCCATCACCCACAATGGATCTAAATATGAATAATCCCATGATGATGTAGAAGGCATTATAGGACAAGATAAATTATTACTATTCTCTTCACTAGTTCCATCAAAAACAGGTTGAAGAACATTGATGTCATCTTCAGACATAGCAATATCTTTCCATATATCATCCATTGAGTACCCTTGTTCAATTTCTTCTACTTGGTAATTTTCTTCCTCAGACTCTTTGTTGGAAGCATGTGAATCCACACCATGGTTACTATTTGAGAAATGTGAGGATTGACAACTAGAAGATTGATCAGGTGATGATGAAATCGAAGGTGTTGCGTGTTTTTTCTCTTGTGCCCTCTTTTTTCTCATGTGTGTCCTCCAGTAATTCTTAATCTCATTGTCTGTTCTTCCTGGTAGTTTTCTAGCAATTCTTGACCATCTGCAATCGTCACACATAGCTATGTCAATGAAACTTGAGTAACCAAAGAAATTCAAAACCAAATTTATTCAAGAATTTTCATAGATATAAAAAATGAAAAGTATGAGACGCCAAACTAGACTAGACACTGCAATTTTTATGTCTCTGCAACTCTGAGGCCACAAAGTTATCACAATCATCACTGCATCAGCCCTTTTGAGCAAGGACTTGAATCCACTATGGCACAGTAGTAGAGACTATTAGATTTAGAGAGATCAAATTTCTCTGTAAATCTAACAGCACTGTACTGCAATTGTAGACGATCCTAGTTCGTATATTTGACCAGGGTCTTCTATAGCTGTATTACGGTGCTGCAACTGTAGCAACTATTAGATTTTGAGAGAAAAAAAAAATTCTCTGTAAATCTAACCGTCCTTACTGTTTGAGCACCATATTGCAGCCGTAGAGGATCCAATCCAATTTCTTTGATCGTAACTCTCACGAATATTTTATGATTGACATGAGATGTATTTGGATATATGAAGTAGCTAGTAGGAAAAGAAAAGGAAAATAGTGAGTCTGCATAATATTCAGTCTCAAACCTATTTCCCCATTTAGAGTGAAGTTCCATAACAAGTCTTTCTTCTTGGGGTGTCATCTTGCCACGTTTGAGATCAGGGTGAAGATAATTAACCCAACGTAACCTGCAACTCTTACCTGATCTACTCAAACCTACAACAAAGTGTGAGAAACAGAAAAACATGGTTAAAGGAATTAATGCTTCTATTATAATTCAGCATGCCCTTATAAGCATACCTATTTATTACTCTCTCCCGCCACCTTCAAACCTGAAACCTTTGCTATAAAATCCCATCTACGATCACCAAATAACCCTACAAAATATGCCAATTTGTAATCTTCTTGTTCTGTCCATGGACCTTTTCTGCTTATTTCTTGTTCAACCATTTTTTTTCTTCTTCTGAGGAACACACTCTTGAATCTTGATGAGAGGATTTTTACTTCTTGTTGTTAGATAGACTTGAGAGGACCTGTGCAGTGTGCAGACACTTGGACTGTATTTATATGGGTTCTGTTCTGTCACAATATCTAAGATTTTTTTACATATATAATAAAAAGTTGGTTTAATTGTACTAATTATTTCTTATTTTATCACGAAAGTAGTCTACTCTTTTTAAACACAAGTAAAATAGTCTCAAATCTCGTGAGGGACCAAAAACATTTTCACATGGGAGATGAAAACAGTTTTTTGGTCCCTCAAAAGATTTGTTACCTTTATGGCCTTGTTTAGTATACATAATTCAATTAGTCTTGCACCATGCACAAATTGCGTTTTTCACAATTTGATCAATAAATCACATCATATCTCATTTGATCTAATAATGATAACTAATTTGTATATGAGAAAAGACTTATTTCGCTCAAGCATCATAGAATTGGCCTCAATTTATTAGTTTTTTTTAAGCACTCCATCCGTCCTCGATTTTTATTCATATTTGTTTCAAAGTGAAAGTGTTTAAGGTTTTTAGATTCAAGAGATATTGAGAATTAGGGTTCATAACTTTATCTTTTGTAATTTATTTTTGTTATATTCACATATTTAATGTCATGTTATTTAAAATTTGTCACGTCATCAATTTTGAGGCAACAAATATGGCTTTAGAGCAAAATTGTAACAAGTGTGTGATACTTCAAGACAAAAAGTTTGATTTTATAAAGGACGGCTATTTTCATGAGCTTGATAAAATAAAAGTTCAAATGTTTAGGCTAGTTGAATTCATGGATTCTTTAGAGTCGAAAATGTTGTCTCGAAGCTTAGAGTGCTTTGACAAAGATACTATTACATTGCCATTACATACATATTATTCACAAACGAGATACTCATATTAAAATAGATATTTGAAATCAGATTCTTATGAAATCAAAGTTGAATCCTTTTCAATTAGACTAACAATCACGTTGATCAACATTATATTATTATTATTCTATTTTGCTTTTGATCAAGATTCTATACAACAATAATTAATATATCCTATCAAAGAATATAAGATGCTATATTTTGTTTGTCAAGTATTCTAATGACTAAAATTTCTATCTAATTAACTTAAAATCATTCGTTCAAAACTCAGTTCTTGTCTACTGCAGTCTACCTATCAACTGAGTTATGTCTCACATACATAGCATGATATTATATAAGCAAGTTTGCATATCGACCGTTCATGTGGTGCACGCATGCTCACTCATCATTTGATATTCGCATTTCAGGATGATGACGTTATCTGTTGCATAGGAAATACTAATTTAATTAGTTAGTGGAATGGAATAGTACCCTCCATATAGTAGTATTTTTGGATTCATTATCAATTTGGCACGTATAGACAGAGTTTTTATGTTATTCTTTCTTTTCTTTGGGCCATGATACGTTTGTCACAGTTAATCAATGATATCTATCTATCATTTGGGAATTAGAAGTGTTCTCTTTTAGGTGACTGAGATGAGAGGTAGCCTAATTACTAAGCAAATTAGTAGAATGCAACATGATAGAATATGTTGAACTTATACTCTAATTGCGTCTTAAAAACTATTATAGATATTCTGTAAGCATAGTTTAGTCGATGTGAGTTTCATAGTTATACTCTTTAAAAAATGAACAAAACTATTATAATTCAAAGTTGGGAATGAATATTTAACTCTCATCACTTCATTCCTTAATTCTGGCACCTTCATTCAAATAATCCTTGAATTCCCTTTAGTATAACTCAAAATAACGCTAATCCAAATATTTGAATGTCACTTCTTATTGTACAATAATAGAGCTTGCTGATTTTTTTTTTAGAGTTTGCTGTCATTCTCCATGAATCATGATTTATTCCATTGACTACTATAAGTACAAATGTAAATTAATACTCCCTCCATCCCTATATGTAAATAGTTAATGCAATTAATATGTTTATTTTGTGGGTTAATATTACCAAATTGTTCTTTGTTTGTATGTGTATTAAATTTGATTTTTTATATTTCAAAACAAGTTAGTAGTATTAATCAAGAGTATATTTAGGGAAAAAAATAATAAATGCATCTAGTAATTTGAAAAGGGGTTTACATTTAGGGACAAATTTGTAGTCAAATAGGTGCTTAGATAATATATAGGGACGGAGGAAGTATAATAAAATGTTAATAAGTGTCCTTAGAACATTATTTAAACATATAAAAGTAGTAGTAACTTTTGCATTGGAAATTGTGTAGTTATAATTTTTACATGAGTTTGACTTAAACATTGTCAAACACATTTTTTTTAATGAATTCCTTAAACAATGTCGGACACTTGTTAGCAAAACCCAATAATAATTAAAAATTATTAATGTGTCAGACATGTGACATTTTTATTTATTTTTAGATTAAAAATTACACATGTGGCGTCCACGTGTGCGTTGAATGGATCAAAATTGATATGGGGACCAAAACTGCAAAAGGGACTTAACATATGGTGCTCGGTTGCTATTGTTTTTGTTAGGGGGCTAAAATCGCAACTTTCTAATACGTAGGGGGCAAAACTGTAATTAAACTTAATATAAATAACAATGGACATGTAGAGGCACAACCGACCCTAACTCAAAGCAAGTGAGGCGGGGGCTTTTGACCCTAACAATGATTTATCTTGATTCTTAATAATATATAAATATTCATTTTTTTCCATAAAGGTACTCAGTTATATTTATACACTGAATAGTCCGGGAACATGAGCGATGTGAGACAAACAACAAACTACACCCACCCTCACGCCTAGCGTGGGCCTGGGTCTAATCCCCACATCGCAATCCTTAACCCGACTCTGATGCCATGTTAATCCGGGAACCTGAGCGATGTGGGACAAACAACTTCAACACCCACCCTCACGCCTAGCGTGGGCCTGGGTCTAATTCCCACATCGCAATCCTTAACCTAGCTCTGATACCATGTTAACCCGGGAACCTGAGCGATGTGGGACAAACAACTTCAACACCCACCCTCATGCCTAGCGTGAGCCTGGGTCCAATTCCCATATTGCAATCCTTAACCCGGCTCTGATACCATGTTAAATAGGTTTGGATCTCATCCCATATACTAACTCAAAGGATGAAGCTACTCAAACATATTTATCAGAAACATGAGTGATGTGGAACAAACTACAAACAACTTCAACATATTCATATTAAGTTTATACTTATTTCTCAAGAATAGAGTTTCGATCAGAATGTTATATATCCGCTAAAATTATATCTATGTTCATCTAAGCTTATTATATTTATCACTTGGTGTGCTTCTATATGCATCTTTTTACAAAACCGTGTGATGATTGTATACTAATCGATTTATTTTATTATTTTTTTAATCAAGTATCTTCTATAAGCTTTTTTAAAATCAACTATCTCCTATAAGCTAGTGGATGAGAATTTTTCGAAAATTGTAGACAATAAATCTACAAAAATTAGTGGTAGAAAATGAGTAAATTAAAGTAAGCAACTTGATCTTGTCTTACTCTTTTGATCGATTATTGCATTCCTTGACTTAGTAAAGATCAGGAGGCCCAATTTGTAGAAAGTGAAAGTTGAAATAGACATATCAAACTTTAAAAGTGGAGAATGGGAAAGGAATCGTGAAATTATTTTAAGGACAATCTTCATTCATTCTATAAATTGAAAATTGAGAGATTTTAATGCTTTCAAATTAAAATTTTGGCAAAAAAAAAGAAAATTAAGTAGAAAATGGTCTCAACCTGAATATCTATATCATTTATTTCACACATGAATATCTAATATCATTAAAAAAGACATATTTTTACCACATTAGAATAAGATCACAACAACACATTATGATTTTCTCCTATTCTTTTATTCCTCTAGAAAGATCCGAAACTGGTCTCATTCTAAAACTCATGGTGGGGGTGGAAATGACACTAAACCAAGGAGACACCCAAAGGATTTTAATTGGATATAGAATTCAAGCCTGCTTTGGTGTAATTCAACAATACTAATTAAATTGAGGAATGTTATTGATGGATTAGAAACTATCTTGATAAGTACATATTCAAAGTGGGATATGTCATCGTTTGCATGCCGTTAAACTAACACCACTCACTGCATTTTATGGTGGGGTTTCTTTTCTATAACAAAAAACAATTTGTCACTTTCAATAACATTATCTTCCATTTTATAGAAATAATTATTTTTCCATCAACAAAATTTATTGCAATATCCTCCATATCTTTAAATAGTAGTGCTATTTGTTACGACACTATCATGTTTTTGGAATATGTTACGTCAATATTTTGATATTTAAAAAAAACAGATGCAATGCATTTGTTTTTTGTTTTTTCTTTTCAAAAAACAAATGCAAGTTTTACCAAGTTCATAATGTATTGCATACTACTACGGTTTAACGTAAGTTATTGATGCGTAAGCATAAGGTGTGCGAAAATTGTAAACTTGACGTATCGAATTCGATTTCTATTGATAAAAAACGTATAATCACTCAAGAAATCCTAAATTTAATTAATAAAAAGATATTATATCGGCATTTCAATCTAAGAGATAGGTATAGTTAGCCGAACTCCGTGATCAAACAATGTATGTTCAGTGTGTATACATTTTCATATTCTTTTACTTTTGAATTGGTTGCTATTCTAACACATAATTTTATTTTATTTTTTACTTTATTTTTATATTTCCTTTTGTTTTAATCTACTTTTGCTTATAAAAAAATTCTCTCAGTTCTATTTCTTAATTTTTTGGAAAACAAATAATTTAAAGTGTTGAACAAGTTTTAGCATGATTGGAAATGACGATTGTAGGTGCTATAGTTAGATATTGATATGGTTTCTTAGCAGATACATATTTTCAAAGAGCAGCCGAAGATAGGGTTAGTAGTGATGTGGATGCCACCATTTTGTGGGTAGACCACTTAATTTTATCTCGTCGTGTGTCTCTCACCTTGTGTGTCTTAAAGACATTAACATTTTATTAGAAGATAATGAAATGGCCCCATCTTCTATATTATTATTTTTGGTATAAAAAGGAGTCCATCTGCTATTCTTTTATTTAATATAAAATAACTAGCAAAATATATATACGAGCATTCACACAGTCAGCAAATTTCTATATGCTACGTGTTGAGGTGCATTTCACACATTATGGTCCTTAGCAAGAAAATGGATTGCCATTTTTCTTTTTCAAATTGAACAGTGTGACTAGTATGATTCAAAAATTTGGTAATTGCTAAGATATAAATGGAACTATTTTTTCCTAAAAAAAATTGGAACTATTTTAATTTTTTTTATATAAGCAAATATTTTATTAGAGTGGATACAAGTGGTGCTCGAAACCCGTTACAAAACATCAAAGATTAAATACATTGAAACAAACAAGTGGATTCAACAACCAATCTGACTAGATTAGTCTTAGTTACTACCATCCTTACATATGAACCATTATCAGGAAAAATGTTCAATTCGATCAACCACCTCCAAGACATTGACCACTTGACTAGTAAAATGAAGATCTTTCTGTTTCAACCATATGCACCAAGTCGTTGTCAACCACACAAGATGAAAAACCTTTTTTCATTTCTTGCCTTAACACACATTGTTGACAAGAAGGAAATTATTCACCTCGTCGAAGATCCAACCAACAATTTTAATGTCAATCCATTTGAAAATCAAATTCCACACCTCCAACGTCTTTGAACATGACGCAAACAAATGACTAGCATATTCAATGTCAGAAAAACACCACACGCACGGAACATTGTTGGTGCACGTCTATAATTACACCTCTCATTCATGATTCTACTCTTGTTAGGAAACTATATTGTAAAATTGTAGTAAACATCATCTAACTACGTTGACTTTTTACGGTACACTGTGATCCACAAACACTTAGCGGTGATAAATCGCTTTGTAGCGGCATCAAAGTATTTTTAATTATCAATTCACATGGAATTGGTTAATGAACCATTCAATTACTTTGACCGTTAAAAGTGGTGGTAATAGATAGATGATTTTAATTGACAGAGATTAAGTAGAGTGAAACAAACAATTGACAAGTGGTTGTAATAGATAGATGTCTTTCCTTGATCGCTTATATACTCCTCAAATTTCAATTATACCTTTACGCATCGCCCCCTTACATCTCAATGTCTCGCAAATAACTGGAGATCCACTATATTCTCTAACATATGATGTCTCGCTCACTTATCTGGTAAAGTGCTATTACGCATGTGTGATTGTAACCCTAATTCGATGTCTCACAACTAGCATCTACGAATGCCTCTACCCATGTCTTTTACAAAGAAAATCTATGTCTAGAAATCTCTAAGTCAAAAGATCAATTTCGGATTGCATGTCATAAAAACATTAAGTGTAAAAATAAAGACATCATTATAATGAAATAGAACTTATATATAACTAGTCAAACCAAGTATTTACATTAGATTCCTAATCGATTACACTTTAATCCCAACTCAAAGAGAATTAGGTTACACATAATGTGTAACTTACAAGACATAAGAGAGGATGACAAGATATTTAATCTACAAGCCTTTGACGTTCCCACCTTATTTATGTCCTCGTGTGCCAAGCAAGTAAGATGTTCGTTGGGAGAACAAAACTTTCTTCCCCAATAAGTTTCTTTCAGCTCAGCCAAGTGGAAATTAGACCGCCATTTCTCTCCAGGTGAGTCATTTCTTCATTGGGTGATTCTCCAATTTTTCAGACCTTATGTCTCTGACTTGCTTTGTTGGACAAGTAGCTTGGCTTGCTCGACAAAGAGTTTGTAGCTTCTGTTGCGCTCAATGCTTGCACCTCTCAATCTCTTGTTCTTTCTAAATACACATGTGTTGGAAAACAATGTAAAAGTAAAAGAAAACTAATCTCGTTTTGGATTAATACTAATTACAAGAATTGGGGAGTTTTGATTGGATTTCATGCAAAATAAGTTAGTAAGTGCCATAAAATACATAGGTAAATCACGTCGATTTGTCACTTATCAACCCTCTCCAGCTTATAACTTTGTTTGTCCTCAAATAAAAGTCCTACAAAAAGTAGGCAGAAGGTATAAACCTCAAAATTTTCATAATGCATCATCGATCCATAGGTTTGTGATAAATTAAAACTTTTACAGTTAAATTTTTCGAAGTTTGCATGATTCATGAATAGTCAAATATCATAAATAGCCTTGAATCAAAAAATGAATATGAATATACTTCTTGCTCAAAGTACGTTTCCAAATCTTCAAATCCACAATCAATCAATCCATAATAACCATCCTTACAACTTTATGCACTCAGTGGTTGGTATTTCACTCAAATCAGTCAATGTATATGCAACAATTATGTTTTGAAATACATCTAAGGACAATAGTCAAATATGCACACCATCATAGATCACTAATATATTTGTAGTCATGATTGTAACGTGGTCGAACTACAAGAGAGCAAGAGAAAACATGGTCATTGGGATGAAGAGGGGAGTATGTGTTGCCAAGAATGAAAGGAAAGGAAGGGAAAGGAAAGAAACAATATTTATAGATCAGTTGGTTCAAAGATTAGGCAGAGATCAACATGAATAAACAGATTAACAGCTCATCACATACCAAGTCAAAAATAATGTGATAATGGCAGTTTCCAATCAAATCGAGGAATCTTGGGTTGTTAGATTAAAAAAGTAATTGTCATATTCAAGGTTGGTTATGAATCCATTAATTAATTAATTGTTGCATGTTTTCAAGCACTACAATGGAATGATGATCATTTTGTGTCACTCTAGAGAATTAAATCGATTGACAAATGTATTATAGTTTCCTGAGTATTATCAAGGGCAACCAATGCATAAAAGATTGCTAGAACATCATTGACAAGGTTAAGGACAACATTATAGACAATGGTTTAGGAGATTATGAGTAACATCAAGATCATGATTCTTCAATGTACTAATGTTCTTAACAAGTTATAGAGAACGTCAAAAATATCACGATCAACCATGACAACTTCAAAGTTGTATTCAAGCATTTCTTCCGGTCTCTCCCATGAATACAACACCTTTTCAACGTTAGAAGAATAAATAGATATGGGAGAATCAACATTGTCTATTGTAAACTAAAGAATGAATGGATGCAGGCTGAAATGGCATAATGCACTTTAATATAACTTGATGGATCATATAGTTTTGAGGTAGTTTAGCTATGATGCAATTGAAATAAATAGTGGTTATTAAATTGAATGAACCGCCAAATTCAACCCCTATATTTTGCAAATTTCGACATTTAAATTTCAAAAGTCAAATTGGTGAGCATATGTTGGTGGGAAAAATTTATTTATATTTTTATAAATAAAGAAAAATATAAAGTAGCGATCAAGTGCATGAGAAGTCTTGTGGACTTAGTACATAAACAAAAAGCAACAAGCCTCTTTTAACACAAAATCCCGTTGACAACAAGAGCAGTTATCACTCAAAGATGTGCACGTCGAAGTAAATCAATTCATGGCAATGCAATTTCGAAGAAAATTATTAGCCTAGGACACATGTTAAACATGCATGTCAATGTCACCCAAGTGCCACCAAACATGGTAATAACATATACTTAATGCATTTCAAAAATTACATACATAACACATAAAACAATCGTAGATTATTTGTACATGATTAAGTATACCATTTTCTTTTTCTTTGTTTATTTTCAAGTCATTTGCATTTTTCGCACTTTAGATTTCTTGTACATTTATCTTTCCCACACTTTAATTTTCTACACATAAATTTATGCTCATTTACTTTTTGAGTCATTTACTTTTCATGCACTTTACAGTTTGCATTTTACATTTCTTTTCACATAACCACTTTTTCAAAACATTGAACTTCGAGTTCATTGTACTATATAAGATCTTTCTATAAATATATACATTTTTCTTTACTAAAAACAGACAGAAAGTCCCTTATTTAGATATTTAAAAACAATGTTGACTCGTTTCTGATTGAACATCGAGTAATCTTACATTTTTAATTTTGCAATACCGCATATTTAAACATTATATTTTTATGATTGTTGATGAACACACTCCTATTTCAATAAGATCAAAATCCTAAAAACAAATTGCCAACTGGCACACTTAGTAAGACTTGTTTGGATAAATTTTGTGTACATAATTGAATTAAATTGTGCCTTGAGGAACGTAAAAGTTGTATGTCTACTCACCGTCCTCAAATAATTAAAAATTTAAAATATATGTGCGTTATAATCATGGTGAATTTTGCAAGTGCTAATTCTAGCACAACGAACGTCAGTTCTTTAATCTCAAGAAGTTCAGTGAAGGTTCCTGCGGTTACAAATGTAACTTCTAGAACACTCTGTATCTTTTGTTCTGGTATTCAAAGATAATGTTGACGTTTTTAATTTTCATGATATATGTGAGTAAGAGGAATAGAGGATGACACTTTTTTTTATTTTTAGGGAGAGGATGACACTTATATTGACCCGTTCCTAACTAAAAATGGCCAACGAATCTTACTTTTAACTTGTCTAAGATCCCAAATTTAAACATTCCGTTTATTGATGGAGGTTGATAGACATACTCCAATTTCAAAAATATTAAATGGTACACACTTTAGATGATGTTATTCTGAGTGGTGGACAATTATGATTTGTTTTGTAAAATCCATATAATTTTGTACTTATTTATAGATGGGTTAGAGTAACCCTCATACTCTCATAAATTGTATATTTGCTTATAAAAAAAGTCACTAGTTTTAATGAAAGAATATTTTAGCAACATGCATATTAAAGTGCATTTAGCAAATTTTTAGTTATCATCATTTGCTAACATGCTCCTTCTAAATAACGATTAGGTGTATTCTAGAAAATGTTTATAGGAATTTCTAACTTACACCCAACTTATTTTCTAAATGAATATCTTAGCAAGATGTAACTCAATGTATATTTAACTATTTTTTAGTTATAACTTATTAAAAGAATCTTGATAAGATATTCAAAAATACACCTTGAGTTAATGAACTATGTACAACCATCCTCTTAATATCTTAGCAAGATGTAACTATTTTTTTTATAAGAGTTACTTAGAATGTTCTTAACATGTCCGTAAAATTTCAATAAAAAATTTAAATGTTTAAGCATAGTTAAACAAATTTTAATTTAATAGAGACTAAAATTATGTGCTAAAAAAATTATAGGGACCAAAACCTATCACTTTTTTTTATGAGGACTAAAAATGAAATTCACAATATTTATAGGGACTAAAATACTTTTTTTTAAGGAAAAGGGGCTAAAAACTTATTTAACCCTTTAAAAGTATATAATGGTAATAATAATTTAAAAATTTGTTGACGCATGATGATCAACAAGTTCAAGCGCCTTTCACGGATATCATTTGGAACAAAGCGGTACCTCTCAAAGTGTCACTTTTCGCATGGAGACTGCTGAATAATAGACTCCCAACAAAAGATAACTTAGCTAGACGTCAAGTTCTTCATCCAGGATGTTTGTTATGTTTGGGTGTTGTGGTACGGAGGAATTAGTGAATCATTTATTCTTGAACTGTAATTTCTACATGGATGTTTGGTCATTCATTTTAAGGTGGCTAGGGATTTCCACTGCGCTCCATCTAAAATTGCCATGCATGCTTCACAGTTTGGTGGCAACCATCTTTTTCGAAAGGACATCCACACCTGTCTTCAAACTATTAGGTTGGCGAGTAATTGGATTATTTGGAAGGAACACAACTTCAAGATCTTTTCAAAACAAAGAATTAGCTATTGTTGACATGGTGAAATTTTATTCATGGTGGTGGCTTAAGGTTTATAAACCTCATACTTTTTTTAATTTTCATGCCTAGTAGACTAAACCATTAGTTTGTCTAGGTTACTCCAACTTGTAATGTAGTAATTTGGCTGCAACTGACTTTTTGTTTTGCTTTTTGTCTTTTGATACTTTGTACTGTCTCTTGGTTAGGCACACCTTATGCTTAACTTGATTGACTTTTTCTCTGGTATTTATTTATTTATCTCTTTGGCTTATTCCAAAAAAGAAAATTAATTCAATTTACGTATCATTTTTATCTCATTTTCTATCAAATTTCTTAGTCTAACTAACATATGACTCTCCTTCCTTTTTTGCCTCTAGTACTTTTACCTTCTATCTTTTTTTTCTTTTGTGTGAATTAGGTATCATCTATGATTAACTACATAGATTAATCTCGAGTTGGATATGACCAAAATCTCTCTTATTTTCTTCTATCATCTAAATAAAAGAAAATTATATTCTTCTGCCTTACCATTTTCCATTGTAAAACTCGTGTTTTTTTTACTATATAGTTTTTTTAAAGAATGATTTTAACAATACAGTTTTTTAAACAAATTTTTAAACACACTATTTTTTATTGGTCAAAATTCAAACGTGTCACTTTTTAAACACACTATTTTTTATTGGTCAAAATTATAAAAAAAAGTGTGTCAGTCTTAGCAATTGTAATTGTGATGCTAACACTACTTTTTTTTATAGCAAAAAAGTCTTTAATTTTTAAGGAATAACAAAAAAGTATTGGCAAGCGTGATATTAACACTACTCTTTTCTTTAAGACTATTATTTATTTTTTACCATATCTACTTCTCACGTACTTTATAATTTTTACAAAAATGCTAATAGGATTTCGGATTATAAAATCTGAACACATCCAAAATGTATTCGGATTTTATAATCTGAAATATGTTTATATATAATTAGTCATCTAAATCTCTCTTATTTTAGTATTTTTGAATTTTGCTTTTACAAACAACCAAAAAACCAAGTATAAAATGATAAAAATCTATTAAATAAAATCATAAAAATACCACCAAAATTTTTTAAAAATCAAATAAAACTAATGCAAATATTTTCAAATTTTTATGAGAATATGAAGAAAAAAATGGGTCTATATAATCTGATCAAATTGCCCGAAAACCAGATTTCTTTACTAAGAACAACTAACAATGGCCTAAAACAGAAGGATGAGAGTTAGGAAGATTAATATGGTTTTCAAACTAGTTATCCATGTTACAAACAGACTCATAATTTGTGTTGATACAATTCAAATTATATAATCCGAATAGTTTTTCCCCAGAAAAAAGGTGTTTAGGGGGTGTTCGGATTTTATAATCTGAAAAATGTAAGGAACGCGCCCTATTTTTTTAGATTTTCGGATTATAAAATTTGAAAATCACATGGATATTTTTGTAAAAAAGTTAGGGCATACGAGAAATGAGTAGGGTGGAAAAAGCATTAGTCTTTTTTAATGGAGCTAACTTTGTCTCGGCATTGCATTGTGTTGTCTTGAAAATTTCTTAACTATATTTATTTTAGGGTTAAATATAATTTTAATCCCTATAAAGATTTTAAATTTTGTTTTTCATCCCGATAAAAATTACATTTTTGAATTGCTACAAAATCATCTTGCAAGCAGGTTAAGTCCCCAATGTTAAGTTAACAAATATTTTTGAATGATTAGGTAATTTCGGAGGTGTTTGATAGCAATTTTAGAAGTCTAAATAATATTTATCTTGACAAAGAGATTCTTGCACTCAAGTCCAGCCATTAAAAAGGAAGGTTCAAACGGTTCAAAATCCTTCAAATTGTTGAATAGTCCATTGTAGCGGCATGAACTATTCAATTTTAGCATTTTATTTGTTTATGACTTTATTTTAAATTTTCAATTTGGTTAATTTTGTAGCAAGGGTCCATTATCTTGGACTGGTATGTGCAAATAACACTAGAAAGGGGTGCAACTTGTACAAATGGTCCTAGACCCATAATTGGGGCTGCATATGGTGCTATGGGTGCTCTTTTGTTCATGAGGGAGCGAGGGTTGCATGCTCAACTCAAAGAAATTTGCTCTTCTCCCATATAAAATTGCTCACTCTCAGCCCATTTGGGTTGATTTGGTGGTATTGGCTTGAGATCTGGAAGTGTACTCCTCTTCGAGGTCTCATGTTCGATTTGACCAAAATACCTACAACATAAGTTAACTCACGTCCAACGTAAGTTAAATCACGTTCTGAACACCAACGTGAGTTAACTCACGTTGGTAACAAACCATACCATAAAATAAGCATTTACACAAAGCATAGTTGACTATGTCGCGTATAACTCCAACAAATAAAATAGAAGAAATTATAGTTACCTATTCAATAAGGGAAATGTTAACCGGTGCCCCCGGAGCACCGGTTAAGGAAGCCAAATAAAGTAATAGTTGCATTAAAAATTGTGTAATCAATGCATTAAAAGTTTAAAAAGTGGTTTTTTTGACTTACGATTTCTTCTTTTGGCTTCCTTATCCAGTGCCTCGGGCACTGGTTAACATGACCCAAAGTGTTATCTTTTACTCAAAAAAAAAAAAGTAGTGTGATCTTACCAAGCCAATCAAACGTTACGGCGTGATAGTCCTTGGAGAGTACCGGAGGGTGTTCCCGATCCGGTTTGGATCGGTTTTGAGGCAAAAACTCATCCGATCTAAAGATAAAATTATATGCGGTTCGGTTCAGTTTTGCATGATTAATTTTAAAAAACCGATCTGATCCGATCCAATTTAATGCGGTTTAATTTGGACCGATTTTTGGATATCCAAATTATAAATTGTAAATTTTTTTATTAATAATAATCTTATAAAATTTGTACCAAAAAAAAATAAAATAATAATCTTATAAAATCCAATTTAATGCGGTTTAATTTGGATCGGTTTTTGGATATCCAAATTATAAATTGTAACTTTTTTTATTAATAATAATCTTATAAAAATATGATAAAATAATAGGTTTGATACAAAATATAACATATGATTTATAAAAAAAAAATTAATAGTACAAAATAAAAATGATTGATTATCTTTTAAACATATGAAATAGAAACAAAATTGATTACATTAAACTCATATGTAGTATTAAAAGAATTAAAAAGAAAATAAATAATAGCTTAATATAATATATTATAATTATAAAAATGGAAATATATATTAAAATATATGTATGCGATTCGGTTTGGTTTTGAAAATTCAATCCAAAATCTGATCCAATCCGAGCGGTTTTCATAAAATGTCATCCAAACACATCCAATATTATTCGATTTTGTGCGGTTTTCGTTTTTTTATCGGTTTGCAGTTTTAATTTAGATCGGTTTGAATTTGAACACCCCTAATTGAAAGAACTTTGCGATAAGAATATGCCTAGGCAGCAACATAGAAATCATGTTAATTGAGACGGTTCATATGATATGAAAAAATCTCGCGGTCACACTTTTGAATCAACAAAGCATAATTTCGCATTGGGCAGGACAATTAAAACCTTGCAACTACTTTCAAATCTCTTCTTTTATTTACTTTCAAATAAATTCAAACTAATTACCGAGTTGAACGACAATTTATGTGGAGACAATAACCTACGACTTTATTACTCAATACGATTTGATACATTTGTCTAAATTTACCATCATTGAGCTTTGTCATATCGATAGATTGGGTGTTCGGGTTTATAGATGGATCGAGTCTTTGAATCCAATCCAAAATAGTTAATATATTAAATGTGACGTGTTTGATAAAATTAGAGATTGAACTACTAAATAGATATAAAATAACACATAAATTAGAGATTGTGCCTAAAAATTCATTTGCTATATGTTGTCCACCATTGAGAGATCCAAAGTTTAGATTCCAAACATCTTGACTATTGAGGGCAAGATCAAATAATATATATATTTCTACAAAAATTGCATCAACACATAATAAAAAAATGACATTACTATTATACAAGCAAATTTTTTTTTTTAGGGAATTATATAAGCAAAAATTAAACATACAACAAAATCACAGTCGTTAGTTGTTGATGATGATTTCGACAAACTCATTTTATATTATCAAACAAACTCTGACTTAATTTACATGATTGGCCTACTATTAACATCATTTTAACATTTGATTTATACCGTTATTTATGACAACTATACAACATAAAAAATTGTGACCATGTGAAATCATCAATGAATAAATAAAACTCGCATAGTTATTAGTGTGATGTCCTTGACTCCACAGGTGGGAACATAATGCATGGTATGAAGACTAAAGAGGAATGGTTGTTGAGAGATGAGAAGATTGCAAATTCTCATAAATGAGATTGGGCCATGCCCATTGCCTTGTGATTTTTGGTGGTGTCTTCGGCAAATGCACGTGCCATTCCATGACTTTGTTCACATTGTATCAGTTTTGATCTATCCTTTGGAGCATTGTGCCGATAAATTGGACCAACCGACCATCTCCTATGTACACACCTCACCACCATATTCTTACATATTTTTATTTTACTACTATTACAATAAGTACATTTTTAGATTGATTGTGATTTTGGTAGTTTTAACAAAATTAGAATGCCGATTTAGTTTGTCAAACTCGTTCTTATTTGGAAATGTATGACTAGATCAAGGGTAAGCCATGCCTAATTGGAGATAACCTAGTATTTGAAGATTAATGTTATGCTTGTCTTGTCTTGTTGTTAACCTTTTACATTGGTCCCTTTTTATAGGGTTGAGTTTTTTTTTTCCATGTTAGACCCAACCTCGATTTGTGTGTGTGGTCCCCAACAAATATTCTATATGATTAATGATGATTGGGACAATGCAGAGAAGAGAAGTGTGTCATATCAAGCATGGGAGAAGTATCTAACGTTTGCATCCAAAAGTCGTGTAGTTATAATGTTTATCTAGTAAGACTAATTCCTTTGTGACGATCACATTTGTCATCTGGTAGCCCTTCCTCCTCGATCAATATATTCGATCATTGAGACCAAATATTTTAGTATTGAGCAAAGCCCTCGAACATGGCTAAAACGAGAAGGTGCTCAACCAAGTATCTTAATGATTACAAATTGAACACAACCCTCAAACGTCAAGGCTGAAGGATGAAGACACTCTAACTGACCGATTATCCAAATGTTTTGAGATCAAACAAAATTCATTATCAATTCAAATATGTACTAAATCTTCCTATTTAAAAAGGAACAAGACTTGAGACATAACACATTTATACTATGTGATTCGTCCATATGTGCTTCGGTAGGGTCATCATAGTTTACCACCCTGTGATCGGCCATTGAATTTGTTGCAAAGAGACAGAACAAATCTTCGACGCCGTTGCTCATAAACAGGTGAACTTGCCATGCCATGCCATGCCATTCACGTTAGTGGCAATGAATCAATTATCTAACGCCGGATTGTCCATTAACATTTACAAAGTTACCAAAAACCATTATTGTGATTAGAATAGCAACAAATTCATAGAAAATTCCAAGTAGTTGAGGACATGCTCTTTTTAAGAGGCATTTGGAATAGTCAACGTTTCCCACAAATAAACGCCATGTGATGGATAGAAACATGGGACCCACTAAAATTGAAAAGGATTATTACAAAGTTCTTATTAAATGAAATGAGTCAAAGTTAGGTGAAGAGAGGGTCCAAGTCAGATGAACAGCGGTCAACTCACTTCAAAAGGAATTGAAATTTTAGCAGTAGTTGAAACTTGAATGTTCACAGAAAAGAAGTGTAGAAGAAGTCAAGAAGAAAGCAAAATAAACAGACCTTTTTTCTCCATGAGGCCCATGCAAAATAAATTGAGTGGAGATTTGAATTACAGTATTTGTGGAAAGGACAGATTTATTTTTAAAAGTATAAAATTAACTTTTGACTTTTTTCTTTTACAAAAAATTAACTTTTGACTTAATTCTTTTGCAAGTGTGATAATTATCATGAAGAGGGGAATAGTCTCTTTTTTTACAACAAAAAAACTGTGTCCCTAATTTTTTTTTCAAATTATTAGATTTACAAAGTGTTTTCCACGAGTTGGATAAAATAGTAGTAGAGATGTAAAATACTATCATAACATGCTAAAATTTTCTTAAAAGAAAATAATAACATACTAACATTGATCATTAATCATTTTAATATAAAAAATCAGCATTTTCTTTTTGTGTTAACCCTCTGATTATTCAAGAAAGTGACTTTGATAATCCGAAGTACAACCAAAAAATAAAAAAAATAATCAAGAATTATTTCACACATAAATCTAATTAATGTTCTCTTCAACAATTCGTTGTTTAGTTCAATAACCACTTAAGTTTAATTAGATCATCTATAAAAGTTCATCTAAGAATCGAATGGTTAACATAAAAAAAAATTGTGGTTAATTATGTTTTATTGATGATTAATATGTTGTGACACAGAATAATATTTATTAATCATTTACTAAATATAATTAACTATATATTTAGATTTTATTTACTTTATTCAACTTCCTTAAAAACAATAACCATTCAATTTTATTCAAAAAAAAAAAAAACTATTCAACTTGTATAATTTTATTGTACTAAAAAAGTTTGATTCAATTGTACTACATGGCAAGTGCATACCTATGCTATTCAAGTGTTGGCAACAGAAGTGGCTCAAGTACCAATTTTGAATTTTGAGATAAAAATGGAATTTGTACTTCGTATCTTTTGGCTAGTAGAAGCAAAGCAATTACTGTCCATTGAATAGAATAGATATGGTACTGTAAATAAGTTTATTTTGTCAGAGTTTGGTAACATGTCAACCAGCTGGAAACAAAAGACTTGATTGTAATTTTTGAATTTACCATTTGGAACTAGTAGTGAAATGCAAAGCAGAACAGTGAGTCGTCTTTTACTATCACCATCAGGTAAAGAGTACCATCTCTCCATGACCTTATTGCGGAAACCTGATAAAATATGATTTAATGAATTATAACGGAGACTCTGATAGCAATTTATAAATCGTGGTTAAACCTAACACAATCCTATAAATTCAGTTTGTGACGTGAGAATTATCTCAACTTATAAATATTTTGTCAGACCATTTCATATCAGATGCGAAACTCTTTAACACTATCTTCAAATGCAATTTGGGCTTGCTTGTGCGTTCTACCATAAATTAATCATGAGTCATGAGTAACACTAAAAAGCAGACAAGACAGGATTAGTAAGAAGAAAACAACACCGTTACGACGACGTTTTGCTTTTTGCTGCTTCTTCTAGTTCATTTTTTGTTTTTCGTACATCTTCTAGTTCTATAGTTATGTGTAATGTAATATAGAAATGCTAATTATGCAACACAATGCAAAGATTACGTCAAAAAAATGCAATAAACTAAAGAGAATTCTACTGTCATAGTCACAAGACTGGCAGTGTACTGAAAACTAAACAGCCTTGTTTGTTTTCTAGCTGTTGTCTTTCGCATCCCCGTTTTTGAATTCTCTCCCTCTCTCTATTTATTTATTTAAAAAGAGAGGAAAAAAGAAATCTTACTCACATGATATGTTTTTTTAGGTCTGATATTTGTTCAAGATTTTAATATAGTGAATAAATAAATTTTCATTAAAATTTATCATTTAATGATCAGAGATATTTGTTAATATTTTTATGAATTATGCAAGTATCAAGTAAAACTGTAAAAGAGATAATAATGGAATTAAAACATAAATCTTATATTAAAAAATGAAAAATGCTAACTAGTATCTTAAGACATTTTGATAGAAAGTCTAATAAAAAAACTTTATATTAAAAATTATGCATTCATTACATTGAAATTTTAAAAATTAACTTTTGCTTCATTAAACTTATCAATTATTTTTATATTTGTTTTCTTAAAGAGTGTCATAAATATGCCTTTTTTTAGAGAAGTGTCATAAATGTACTTGTTAACTTAAAAAAAAAGGGTCATGCTAACCGGTGCTCCCGGGGCACTGGTTAAGCATACAAAAAAAGAAATTTATTACCATAAAAGGAAACTTTGTTGACTTATTTATGAATTAATTTCACAGTTTTCAATGCAATAATTACTATATAATTTTCCTTTTTAGTATCCCTAACCAGTGCCCCGGGAGCACCGGTTAGCATTTCCAAAAAAAAAATTAGCAAAGGGTAAACCAACCAATTGAGTATTTACATTTCTAGTAAAATAGTTTATATGTTGAACTTAACATTCAAATATTTTAAAGGTTCACACCACAAAACAACTGTACTCTTTTTCCTTATAAATACACTTGAAAATCTAATTCAACATTTTCAACTCTAACTAAC
>Ga0228710_1002798_pt1 | contig 27682 bp, 18 predicted proteins | sample MedpolnodulmetaG_FD_177995 | JGI IMG/M metagenome (GOLD analysis project Ga0228710, IMG submission 177995) | Root nodule microbial communities from Medicago polymorpha collected in Santa Monica, California, United States - pink nodules | ecosystem: Host-associated > Plants > Roots > Nodule... | reverse complement strand
ACTTTGATTATGGATCCTGCACACTTGAACAAATTGTTTAGCATATCCAATTGATTATTTTTAATACCTTGTTATTGTCAAAACTCAATAGGTGACTTGTGAAACACCCTTGTTCCAACATATTATTTATCCATCCGTTTAGATTTTCAAAATCGTGAAGTTGACATTGTAGATCTATCAGAAAAAACTCTGTTTCTGGTCTTCCTCAAACTAAATGATGAAGTTTAGTAGGAAATCTATAACTTTCATCATCTAAGGTCTCTTTTGGACAGTGTAGCTTTAGTGTAAATTTATTTAGATATGCTTGTATCATTTTGGATCTTTGTTTGTCATCTTTTTTGTTTGGTTTGTTTGATTTTCTTTGCATCTATTGTATTTCTTTTTCATGAAGAATTTTGTTTCTTTCTAATCTCTTGTTCTGTTTGTATATATTTCTTAAATAATACTTTTGTATTTTTTTTCTCTTTGAATTTTTTCAAAAGTGATTTGAAAAAAAAGAACTGAAAAGGGGAAAGAAAAAAAAAGAAGAGGAGATGATTTGTTGTTGATAAATAATAACAAAAAACTATTTGAATCAGATTTTTTTATTTAGGTCATTTTTTAAAAAAAAAAAATTGTGTTGTTTTATCTTCATCTTGTCTTGTTTATTCTTCTAAGCTTGAAAGTATTTTCATTGAAAATCTTCAACCTAAAGGACAAAAAGGGACCCAAAAAGAACATATTAGAAAGCACTTAAACATTGAAGCAAAATAGATTAGTGTAAGAAAAAAAGTTACATGAAAATGAAAGAATTCTATGTACTTACTCATGTATTTCATCTTGGTAAAGAATTTATCCCTTTAAATTGATTATGCCAACCTAAAATTAACATGCTTTTAGAATTGATACACAATATGTGAAAAGTATTCTTATTTGAAGAGAAAGAAAGTCTCACCATAACCATTGGTTTAATAGATAGAGGAAAATACCTTCAGTTTTTCTTAAAAATAAAAATATAATAATTCAAACGATTAGACAAAATATAGTTGAAGATGAGAGAAAGAATGATAAAATGAGAGAAAGAAGAGGTAAGATGAAAAGTGAATGAAATTTTAAATATGAAATGTCAGTATATAATAAAATTCAAATTAGTGAAAAGGGGAAAATGTCATGAGAAAGAGTAGTGAATTTAAATTTCAATTTGGGTGAGAGAAAGGGTATTTACAACAAATTTAATGAAGATGTGAAGAGAGTTGGTAGTAGTGACATAGGGTTGTCATTCATTGTCTCTCACATTGGTAAATGTGTAATCCATTAAAAATCCACTTTGATTTTGACCAACCTGATGCTTTTTAGTTTGTTATCAACTTATTAAAGAATTTAGAGAGTAAAAGTGTGCTTTATAATCACCAACTACTTGTTTGTATATTTAGAAACCAGAATTTAGTCACAAAAAGTAATTTTTGGACACATTTTACCCCTTATTGAGTGATGTGGCAGCAAAGCAAAATAGGGCAATTTTGAGTTTTCCACAACATGTTTCTTTCTTATATTAAGAGGGATTGAGATTTTGGCACATTTATTTAAAAATCAATTTTTATGTTATCAATTTAACTTTTTTAACTTATTCATTTATGACATATGACAACATTTATTAGACATAGTTTTACTGACCTAAAAATTCTATATTGTTTTATAAACACAGCCGCAGAGAAAGTCTAATATAGTCACAACCCTAAATCAAAAAATTTAGACACACTCACATAAAATAAAAAAGTTAAAACAAAAATAAATTAGTCACAACAATTAAAATCATTTAAAATTAATAATATATATGGTATTTAAAGACTATATATATGGCATTTAAAGACTATATACATCATTTACTTATAATAGTAACTGGATTGTGTATGTTACAAGATAAAAAATGAGATAAACACTAAATTTTAAAACGGGAAAAAAGTTAAATTGGAGTGACCATAAAACAGTTTTTAATTGGTGTGACCAAAACACTATTTTTTTTTAAATAGGAGAACAAAAATGCATTAAGAAAATAGTTAACATGTTTTCACCAAGACAAATTAATGTGTTTTGTTTACATTCATCACAAAAAATTTGTACGAAAAGTACTTATTGTGGTGTTCTGTACACTTTTATTAAATGGTGGTGTTTTATGTTTTATTTACATTTATCACAAAAAATTAATGTGATTAAAATAAATTTATTAAATGGTGGTGTTCTATGAGTTAAGATCCTCTTTATTTAGCAAAAATTAGTATGGACATCCGTGTTAGCACCGTGTTAAGAACATGTTAGAATTTTGTCATTCTCAATGGAAAGAATATTGTGATGTATCAAGTGTCAGTTAAATCTCAACATTTGATAAAATATTGCAGGTTGAAAACCAAATAAATGAAAAATAAACTCATATATTTAAGCCTTAAAATTTTAGATGAAGATGTAACATCATTCTCACTTATGTGATTGCTCTTTCTACAATGTTTTGATTCACACAAGTGTTGGATCCCCACAAGCTTCAACACTTTTGGGGAGCGGAAGTGGTTCGTGGTGGTGGATCGCAGACACAGAGAGTCTCATAATTAAATGAGATATGTTAATGTGTCAAATGTGAGTTAAAATAACACAATGAATGCAATAGTAGATTTTGAACAACATATAAATGAGATGACTCATATCTCTTATGTCTTAAGATTTTGGGTAAAGCGCATTGTAATACATTATTCATCAAAGAGATGATGACGATCGATGGTTATGATGAAGGACTATCAAACAAAATTTTGAAAAATAATCAATTCATCACATACAAAACATAATATACTAAGAAAGTAATAATTATACACCAAATCCAATGTTACCTTAGTAAGAGTATAGTCTCCAGCATCTGATATAAATCTATTAATAACATCAGGATTAGAGCTACAGCTGTCAATTTGATGGGGCTTCAACATTTAATCCTCAGCCCACATATTAAGGTGGTTGAAAAAGTAACAAAATAAAATAGGCCCCTTTCACTAGGCCCCAATTTTACCAAGCCCATTAAATAAACAATAGTCCACAAAGGCCCACAAGCCCCAATTATTAAATAAAAATTCTATTTTTTGTCAGGATTTTTAATTCATAGTTGTGGTCAACGGCGGAGAAGCTTGTGGTTTAGCGGCGGCGCTCCGGCAGATCTCCGGCCACCGGCGGTTTTTTTTAAAAAAAAAAAATTAAAATTGATTTTTTTTTTTTGAAAAATAAAATTTTCCATAAAAAAAACTTCCTTATTTCTTCTTTTTCCTAGTATCCAGCAAAAGATACTATGTATCAATATCGGACTCTTGTAAATTCTTCATTTAAGGCCTCTTTTTCCTATTATTTTTCAGCACATCAATAACAATAATAACATTCAAATTCAGTGTCCTATTACATCACCAAATTAGGAAAATTCCTCATTCAAATTCAGTGTCATATTACATAACCAATTTCTTGAAACATAACATCAATAACAATAATAAGTGTTACTTTCCAACAAAATCCAACACCTAACAAAATCCTACAACAATAAGAATCCAACATCAATCTTCTTGGCCAGCTGCATCAATCAATCCTTCCTCTTCAATATTACTTTCATCTTCATCTTAAAACCACACCAAAAGAACACAATTACACAATGTTTATACAATAACCCAATTTAATGTAACCAAACTTCAGTTACAAACATTATAAAGATACTCTGTGAATAAGTATTATTGCAGATACATTCCTCAGAGAATGAAGCATAAGTATTGGCTTATTGGAAAATAAAGATTATAAATAAATTGTCCCCAAATCTATCTATCTATAATAAATCTACTATCTTGCTGCATAAGATTATAAACCTATTAATAACATCAGGATCAGAGATTCAAAACACACCCTCTTCACCCTAAAAATTCCATCAAACATAGCATTGTTTAAGTTGGACTTTTCAACCTTGAAAAAAATCTTCTTCCCTTTCAAATGATCAAAATCAGTTAGGCAAAATCCAGCATTCTTAGTCTGGTAAGATATATATTTCTATTACTATCAATATTTTACCCTTATTTTATTTCAAATAAAAATATAAAAAAGTAGGTATTTGACAAAACTCAAAGCAATAAAAAGATAAAATAAAAACATGTGTGAGTATCAGAGAGAAAATTGTTATAAAATAGTGATACAAATATCATTTCTCAAAAGAAAAACTCTTATTTTTGTTTATGTTTGTCAAGTGTAAAAAATGAGTAAGGTAATCTCACATTAGATATTAGATGAAAATGTCAGGGTTGAGCAATGTATAATGTGATAAATATAACCCTTGGTATTTTAGACACATACATAATTTATGGCATTAGCAATTACACCTTTTTTTTAGTTAAAAAACAATTTGAATACATTACTTGAGTTTAAAAAAACATTTTCAAAGTGATAAATGTTTGATTAAAAGTTTAACAAACTTGATAATTCAATATGAAATTCTAACATATATTTTTAAGATTTACCCATCTTAAATATATAGTTTAGCTTGAATCTCAAAATGCATTCGTCAAATCAACTTAGGCTCTGTTTGGTAAAAATAGTGGATAGCTGATAGCTTATAGCTGATGGCTGATAGCTGATAAGCTAGTGTTTGGTAAAATTAGTGGTTCAACTAGCTGATAAATGTAAATTGACATAAAAGGACATTCTTAATTCATACTAAAATTTATATAAATTAATATTTAAGTATTTAAAAGTTAGTAATTCAAATTTATTAATTTAATATATCATTTATATTTTATTTTAAATTAATATTTATTCACTACAATTTAATTTAATTTTTATTTGATTTAAGTGTTTATTCTTTGTAGAACAATTGTTTTTTCGAATAACAAATGTTAGTAGTTAGATTACTTTTCTTATCCTTTCTTTAGGTTTGAACCATGCTCTTTAACTTTTTATGCATTAGCTCAAATCAATTGAGCTACCAAACCCTCAATCTAATAAACAATTAAACGTAGAAATATTAATTACTCAAATTTATTATTATTATTATTGTTATTATTGTTGTTGTTGTTACTACTACTACTATTATTATTATTATTATTATTATTATTATTATTATTATTATAGTGAACTGTTATATGTATTTTTTTTTAAAACTATTATATGTATTATAGTGAACTGGTTTGAAGAAAATATTTGTCGTGTCGTTGGTGACGGTAGACATACATTTTTTTGGTATGATAAGTGGTTAGGAAATACTTCGCTGAGGTTTAAATATCCTCGGTTGTTTGAGTTAGCGGAGGATAAAAATTGTAAGGTGGTGGAAATGGAGAGGTTAGGGTGGGCAGTTGATGGTAGGGCGTGGGTGTGGAGACGCCGTCTGTTTGTGTGGGAGGAGGAGATGGTGAGGGAGTGTTTTGTTTTATTGCATAACTTTATTTTGCAGGAGAATGTGTATGACACGTGGAGGTGGTTGTTAGATCCTGGTCATGATTATACGGTGCAGGGTTCCTATAACTACTTATCAAATACAGACGACATTGTCGATAGGTCTACAATTGATGACGTTTGGCATAAGCAAATCCCTTCAAAGGTCTCTTTGATGGTGTGACGTCTTCTCCGAAACAGACTTCTGACTAAAGACAACTTGAGTCGTCGGGGTATCCTTGCATCGACGGACTTGGCCTGCGCAGCAGGCTGTGACTCAACAGAAACAGCTACTCATTTATTTTTGCATTGCACCCTCGCCACTAACCTGTGGTTTAAGGTGTGGAATTGGTTAGGTATCTCATCAGTACTATCAGGTGATCTTCGACTTCACTTTATTCAGTTCACCAAGATGGTGGCAATGCCTCACTTTTCACACTATTTCCTTCATATTATTTAGTTTGCAACTGTTTGGATGATTTGGAAGGATAGGAACAACCGCGTTTTCCAAAATCCGGTTTCTACTCCTTTAACGCCTATCGAAAAAATTCAGCAATTGTCATTCTTATGGTTGAAATCTAAATAGGTTAATTTTGATTACAGTTACCACGACTGGTGTAACCAGCCGCTCCTATGTATTGGTGTTAGGGTGTAATTATTATCTTTTTGGGTTGGTGCTCCCTTTGTAGCATCTTGACTCTGTAAATATTTTGCGGTGCTTCTCCTTTTGCACACCTTACACGGAAGGATCTACCGTTGGGTTTTAATATCATTTTCATTTGTTAAAAAAAATATTCTCGTAGAAAAAAAAACATCGGAACGTATATTAAAAAAAAAAAGTGAAACATATATTTCATTAAAATAGCTGCTGAAGTCTTCCTTAAAACAAAAACTACCAACGGCATTTCCTAAAAAGAAAAACGGAAGGCATAATAATTAATATTTATTACATAACTATTTTATTTTATGTTATAAGGATAAAAATGGATTTTACATAAAATAATAAGGGTAAAATTGGAAGAAAAGATGATAAGGTGTAAGTTATAAGCTCAAACGCTACTTGGAATAGTGTCTGAAAAATAGCTTATAAACTCGTGAAATAAGCTATAAGTTCGTGGTGAAAAACATTACCAAACAGAACTTTTTTTGTCAGACGAGCTTATAAGCTATACGCTATAAACTATAAGCTCATTCAGTGACCTTACCAAACTGGCCCTTATCTATGATGGTAGCAAGCGATCTTTCATATTCTTCATCATTTTGGTGTCAACTTACAAAATCAAGTATAAACATGTTGAGTCTATGGCAAAATCTATGATGGCAACCTACAAATCTAAGACAATAACCTCACCACTAACCTTGGTGTTTCCTCGACCATGACCAGTTATTCCTATAATTTTGATTAAGCTCCCATTTCAGGTAGTTTTTGAATTTCATATGCATGTGGTTATTTCCTCTGTAGAGTATCCACCTAAGTTTTTGCATAAGCTGGAAAAACACCTTTCTACCCATTTCTCATAATAAAACACCTCAGAAAACAACATAATAAAAAACTACAAATTTTCATTCAACTCAATTTCTTCTGAAGATTCATTGTCATTGATCCAACGCCTCCAATTGCAACTAAACTCCATCAATCTGCTTGTCTATGTGGTAAAGCAAGCATGAAAGCAGTCGAATCCAGATTGCACAAAACGTAAAGAAACAAAATGACACGAATTTTTTTGGTGAAATTGTCACCGATCATTGGAAGACATTTATGAACAGATATATCAACTAAATGTAATGCCTCATTGATTCTATAGCAATAGATATAATGATCACACTTTATAACATTCAATAATAACAAATCAAGCACCAAATCAAACTAAAAAGAACATTGAACAAAATAAGTGTATTCAAACAAAATGATCTACAATCCTAACTATTAATTTACTTACACATCTTGAAGAAATAAACTCAAATGACTAAACTATAATACATAATATTCATAAGAAGAAAGCAACAGATGAGAAGAGACATCAAATTCTATTGTTTCATGCTTGATACACAATTCTGGGATCACTTTCATATAGCTTGAAAATATGTGTGGTTGAAGCTTCACAAGAGAATAGAGAAGGGTTGTCTCATTTGGATCTTTCCAGGATTTGAATTTATAAAGAAAATCAAAAGGAGATAGCAAATTAAGTTCTTAGATGGTTGACCCTTCTCATGTCATTTTCATTCCCTCTCCATCATGTCTCTATCTTCTCTTTTCTCTATCTTGTCCCTCCCTTTTGTTTTCTGCAGGAGAGGATCCCAATGGGTCCAAAAGGCGTATGAATCCTTTGCAGCGGGAGCATGTGCAACAGTTGTAGAGATCCAAAAGTGATCGCACCTTACACGGTCGGGCAAATGTCTTTATGTGCTTGCACGATAATGCAACATTCTGCATGGCCTTACAACCTTTCTACAGAGACGTGCACTAGTTCTGACAGTGCAAGATTTGAAGTCCATATCTCCAACACTTGAATTCTTTTTCCTTCGTCAGATATTAAGCTCATTTTCCGCATTTTCTCCCAAACTTTGCCACTTTTCAGGAACTCTTCTCTATGTTGCTGCGGATAAGTGCTACAAACACCTTTTTTTGGCTTCAATCATCAAGTCCTTGGAGCTAATCATTGATCCAAAAAGTGGCGAGCCACATAAACTCCTTTCATCCATGAGACCTTATGAGTAGAGTATCATACAAATGAACAGATTCATCAATACTTACACAGCACATTATTGATGAGCTGAATTGTGCTGCGAACATTCTGAATTAGTTGAGGTATATTCCAGTTCAGCTTGGGATGCAGTCCTTTCTACAGCCAGCCACCACTCCTCGTCTCCATCATCAATTGCCTCCTGATTTGAACACAATTTATGGAACTGATATTTAATGTACTGTTCATGTGAATAATTAAGTAAATAAAACACCTTTAGCACAATCATACTCCAAGAAAATTTACTTTTTACCGGCATTCAATTTGGTCACTAAAAGTAGCAACTTCTGTTGCTTCTTTGAAATTATCGGCACATACAAATTGGACCCTGAATGCGTCAACTTTACATCTTCATCCTTTCGTCAAAAACAGTATATTAGGTGTAATATGTTCACTATCATGTAAGAAACTTGTGTGACACTTTTCACACGCGTAATAAATATATTAGGTAAGCTATTCTTTTATACCATATTAACAGTCACGGACAAAAGGACATTTGTGAAGAAAGTTGACAACATTCCGAAACTAATTTTTGTATGCACTGAGTTTTAGGGATTTTAATAGTTTGGGTTGTCAATATAAGGGATCAAATAGTATATTAACTTCAAATTTATATGGATTATCTATCAAAATTCATCCATTCTGAAGGGAAGTCTGTTAATATATATCAATGTTGCAGAATCAAAATGATAGGCGCAAACCACTCAATGACATAGTATGTTTTCTGAGATTTCAAGTTTGCAATAACTTACATGTGTAACTTAAAGCAAAGAGAGGATTATACTGAATCACTGATGGACCTCATGAACCAAATAGACCAGGAAGCAAGAAATTACACTAATCTACTCCCTCCAGTCTCAAATATAAGCAACAAAAAAATAAAAAATTGAAAGTCTCAAATATAAGCAAAAGTCTACTTCAATTATTATGTTTAATGTCATTATTCCAGTTTTACCCTTAAATTAAATATTGATTCATTTTCTAAATTCACTAATAAATGCAGTATTCTACACTTCCCAAGAAGGGTATAATTTAACATTTCCCTAATTTAAATTATGTGTTTTTTTTTCATCAATTAATGCACTTAATCAACTTTTTTAAAGTTTTTTTTTTTTTCCTCTTACATACAAGATCATAGGGAGTATAAAGTAACTAACCAAAAGCTCCCACAAAAAGAAATGCAACATTACATTGATGAAAATACTTTTCTTTTGTTTTGCCAGATATTTTGATACATTCACAAGGAAAACATGTGCACCATCACACCGCACACAGAGGAAAGAATTTTATCATGCCCTTGCAAAGAGGTCTTCACCAGTTGAGCTTGTAGAAATCTTACATCACTTCAAATTTAATTTAGTCCTTTAGTTCAAAACAGATTAAGAGAAGGTCCCGTTTTGTTTTAAAATGGAACAAAGCAAAATCTACTGTATTTGAAAATACACTCTTCTGCTGTTTAAATAAAGGGGATAGCGCTTCGGTCCTATTGTTAAACAAGATAACAACGGAGTTCAACGATCATCTTAATGTAAATTGTAGCATTGGAAAGCTAAATTAAGACGGACTAACCTTGGTGCATATCTCTGTTGCAGTTTGCTTATTCTCCACTTCCTCGACTACTTTTATGGCTTCTAGCCACCATGAATCATTGGAGTTGTCTTCAACAGTGTCTTCATATTGTAGAAAATTGGGCTTGTTATCATTAGGTTGATGTCCCTGCTCATCTTCTGAATGTTTATCATCTAACATCCCAGATGAACCAATAACTACTGAAGAGTTGGAGAACACGTGAACTGGAATTGGTCGCGAGGAAGATCGGTAACCTGTTCCCATTAATTAATAAACATGTTAAAAAGAGAGTGAAGAATTGCGAGTTAAAAGTGCCCTCTATCAGTTCATTGTAAATATATTAACCTCTGCAGTCAGGATCATGACATTTCTGATAATACACTGCCATTCTTAGATCAACAACGTATATCACTGGAACAGAAAACTATCAAATGTATTAGTAAGTTGCAATCAGATAAGAATGAAAGACAAAGTTAGGAACCACAAATAGAACTCTAAGGAGAGAAATAATTTAGTGAAAGATTACAAATTGTAAGAGAGACAAAGAGGGAAAGAATAGGATAGGAGACAAATCTCTCCTCCAATGGTTTCCCCTTCTCCAACAGAGCCACTGCTCTATTCACCAAAGTATATAAATCTGATAAATGAACCCTCTCTATTCATGTATTCTTCTATTTATACATGTTATTCCTCTAACTATCCAACTAAATAACTAACTGCTCTAACAACTCTAAATACTCTGATCACCCTTTATTCTATATCCTAACAGCCAAGCTGAAAATACATTACTTACCGCAAAGACGAGAGAAAAGTCTCTCACCTTGCTAAATTTACAATCATAATCATAACACAAGGAATCTCTACCCAAAAATTCAAAAACTCATTCAAGAGGGGAGAATTATAACATTCAGACGTTGCGAAAAAAAAAATCCAGTAGAAAAATAAGAACATACAAAAAAATTACTTCCGGGAGATTACCATTATTGCTTTTATGATGTCTGCCAATTCGCTCGCAATATCTATTATTTATCATGCTGTAGACCATCAGTCCAAATTCAGAGAATAAATACCAGCTATGAATTTTTCCTGTATATTCAGCAGAGTAACACAGTCATAGAATTACACTGAAGTCTCAACAAGCTTGAAAATGTAGGGACAGCTTAAACAATGAAGTTAAAAAAAAAAAGTGAGTTGTAGACAACCGATAAACATTGAAATATACAAACTTAATATAACACCATGAAAATTCTAAAATAAGGCGACGAGGAAGACTGCCTCTAGATTTGAAAAAGCAGTGTCAAGTAATCCTGTAAAACTTCAATTTAGCAGTTGAGGTTGAGTTCAGTGAGACAGTTATGCAGTAAAATATGGGGAAAACTGCACCACAGGTCCTTTAACTTAATTTTGAATAAGTCCTTTATCTTTCTTTTGTGTCAAATTAGTCTTTAAAATTATTTACACCGTTGATACAATTTTAATTTTTTTTTCTTTGTGTACTTATGTAACAAATTTGTGTACATGATTATTGAATGATATACTAGAAAGAACATTTCACCACTAAGCAACAGAATTAGACCCTCTTTAACAACAACGATATCATAATCTTAGATAAAAACTAGAAAAAGATATGTTAATGTGGATGAATTGGATTTAATAACAGTCATTGTGATGTAATTTAGAAGTTATCTTCATGAATTCAAGATATAATTTACTTTTTTGAATAGTCAAACAAGACTTTTGGTAGCATTGTTGGCGTTTTTTTTTTCTTTTGAAGGAATTGTTGGCGTTTTTAAACATAAGCGACTAGCCTGACACGAAAAAAATAAAAAAAATTAAGGACCTATTTGAAGCTTTAAATTAAGTTAGAAAACCTTTGGTGCAATTTTGCCTAAAATATATTTGGAAGATAGGGAGATAAAAAGTTTTGTTTTTTCAATAAAAATAAATAAACAATGCAAAGTCATAACTACCCAAATTTTTGTTGTGCTGAGAAAGCAAGAACAGCTCAAAGTCTAATGAAATTTACAAGAACTTTATTCTCAGAAACATCACAGATTCCAAGCCCAAGGGAAAGCAGGACGAAGATGCTACCAATTGATATCATGGGAGTCTGTGAAGGTTTATGAGAAAAAAGTATACGCAAGGCTACAGGTATCATTACTGAATAATAGTAAAACAAAATCAAACTCATTTAATTGTTTCATTTATTACTATAAAAACATGCTTTGACCACTATTACCTGGTATGTTTCCCACAGAGGCAACCGATAATATAAATTCGTCCAGACATGGGAATGGTGACTTTCCCATGAAGTATGTTGTTGAAACATCACTTGTACAAGTATTTAATGCAAATTCTGGATGACTTTGGACAGAGTTTCCAATGTTACCATTCAACTGTCAGTCAAATAAGTAACAATCATTAATCACAACAATTTAAATTTCTAGGAAGCTACCACAATGATTAATTGATCAGCAGATCAGTATTCAAAACCAATGTACCAGTCTATGCACAAAAATCTTGGTAAAAACCTACCATGATAATATCTTGTATTTTTTTCAGGCAAAAATGTTATAATGTTGAAACATATGACAACCTTCAAATAAACTGAATACAAATAAATTTGATGCAACGAAAACTTATAATTTTAAAGCCCAGAACAACCTCTGTATCAAAATGCAGAGTCTTCACACAATCTAAGTCTGGTTTGCAGACCAGAAGCTTTCCGCAATCAACGTCCATGTTGCATATCAAGGAAGCCATGAACATGTCTTCTTCACTCTGTCACTTAAAGGCACGACAAAATTGAAAAATAACTAAGTGACAATAAAAATTGCATCAAACAATTTAAAGGAAAAATCTAGTCATAGATACAACAATTTGTTCATGGTAATGCATGTACTGTTAGCATTTAAATTGGAATAGGATACTACAACCTTTATCTGTCTTTGACAAGAAATATTAGATTTTTAGGTCAATAACCGACAAAATTACATGATATAGTCCTCTCTAAATGACAAAGAAAAAGCATCAAATGGGTGACAAATTCTTCCGTACGATCCCTGTGCAAGTATAACACTTATTACTCCCCACTCTCAGTTTCAAGTTCCTCCCTATTCTAATATAATATGCAAAGTGGGCTTTCAATACTGGAACTAGTTATTCCAATAGTCATAATATTGTTACTTCTTTCTTGAGGAAAATCATTTCTGATAAAACTATTTTGATGGTATAATAAGAAAGAGTGATATTAGGTAAGAAAAATTCCATACCAAGTTCTTGCACTTAAATCTCTCTGTTGGCAAAAGAATTGAACTTTTTCCTGTCTTTGAAGATAGATGAAGACGGAAACAACGATTCCGAGTATATACAGCAGTATCCACAAAAAGTTGGCTAGCAGATTCATTGGTACTTGAATCTTTTGCGATAAACAATTTTTCATAACTTTTATCGTTCCCCCTTGCGTTTAGAATTCTTGAGCATATCTGACAAAATAGTCAATAATTGAAACTTCTACAAAAGCAATACTACAGAGAAGGTTGTGTTATCAGCTAGTATAATTAATATTTTCATAAGTAATTTCGCTTTGAAGCATTGATAATTACTGAATTAAAAATATTTATAAAATGACTCATTATGTGTGTTAACTGTGTAAAGATGAGCATACTTGGACTTACTTCTGAAACAAATGCACCTGCATGGGAGTTATCCTTGAAAGCAGCCTTTGGTATGCGAATTATTAGATGACGAGAGAACTTATCTACAAGTACATTTAATAAGAAATGATAAGAACATATCAGAATCAACGTCATAGCAGCACTTACAATTGCTTAATTTATTCATAAAAGTTAAAAAAAATAAAGAACATCTAAATCAAAATATAAAATGTTTTAGAAAACGGTGAAGAAAACCATGTAGAAGAGCTTAGAAAGCGCTGAAGGTGGAATTGGTTCAACGCGAAAGTCCCTTAGCACTTCTCGCAAGGACAAGGGATAGAATTCCCCCATCACCGAGAACAGATGTGCTCTAGAGAAAGATGAGAATTCCCCCAGCAGCATATATAAAGAATTATAAAGAAATGGAGGGAGGGAGATAGATAAAGGCGGCTTAAGCATTTCTAGGTCAACAAGATAAGATATGCAATCTTCAAAGTTTCTATTTTATAAGTTCAATATGTTCTGGTCGACAAGAGGACCAATGAAAAGGATGGCAGCCATTCTCGGCGAGGACACACGAACACTTTCCCGTGCATTAATCAATTCTTGCAAAGCCAATATGTCAATGCTAGTATATGCAGATGGAACCAAAAATTCATGTCATTCGTTTTTAAAGAAAAGACATAAGAAAGCAGGAAAATTTTATTTACTATATGTTTAAAAGCTACGGCTTACAACAAATGCAATAGACATAAAGGAAAGCCAAACCTTCAGTTGAAGAATCAAGTTCTACTATCCAATCGTGGTCTCCATGGATTTCATACTTTTCATGTAAGGCTTCTAGAACTATTGATATCAAAAGATCAACCATTTCGTCTCCATTCTTTCCTACGTTGACTTTTCTATTAAACTCCAAATCAAAATAAAGGTGGCACGGTAAACCCTGGGAGCAAAAAAAAATTTAAGACTAGAAAAAGCATACGTGGAAAATGGACAGTTTACATCACAAAATGTAACTACTTCCATTAAATTAAGTGAACAATAAAACACACGATTATTACCTCTTGAATCACTTCATAATGATGACGGAATTTAGAATCCATGTTTTTGTACCTGAGTACAGAACTCACAATATGAAAATATAGAAACAAGGATCTTAGCCATAATTAATTGAAAGAAAATTATATGAATGAGACCTTCGCCAGAATTCTGTATAAGTAGACACAAGGAACCTTCTCTGGCCATTAAAGTGATTTTGGTAACTAAAGAGATGAACATCTTCTTGTCCTTTGGCAAACTTTATTGCTTCATCCTGCCTTGGGAATGTAAACCAAACTTCTTTCCTAGACAAAAAAAAAGATTGATTCATGTCATAATCAAATACATTAAGTACAAGAAAAATAAACAAGTGGAAAAAGTAAAGGGTACGTAGAAATCAGCTTCTGAAAAACACCTTATGTTCTGTTTATTTCGCTGAGAGAGATCAATACGTATCTCATGCAACAATCGCCATAAACGAGTTGGTTTTTTCGGAGGCACGCCATGAGGTGAACCATAGAATACAACTGGAGATATCTGCTTCCGATTACTACAGCTTTTGGTTTTAGCTATTGCTGATTTAAGCTGAAATGCAAGGAAGTTTAGTTTTGATCACAGATAAAATATGAGCCTAGTAGCACTGATTATAGTACAAGAGGGTGTATTATATAAAAATTATATGGAAGGAAACATAAAAGCAATAAGTAATTTCTTTTTGAAATAGAAATATTGCAATAAGCAATTAAACAAGAAGATGACACAAGATACAATACATTATACATACAATTATTCTCACAGCGTTTGAAGAGAAGTAGTACTGTAGTAGTTAGGAATAAACCAACAATTTGACAAAAAAATTGTAATATGTTCAATTTGACTATGGCCAGATGGATAGGCTTATTTGAGCGCTTATAGACTATCATAAGCACTTGTGAGGCAATTTGGGACAATTTATTGAAATAACACATGACAAGTCCATAACCTTTTCTCAGCTTATTTCCATAATCTCTTCAGAATAGTTTCTGAAAACAGCTAAACACTTATATGAAAACAATTTTGACTTTATTTAATCTTTTGTTATAGAAATAGTTTTACATAAGAATTTATATAATAAACATGTATGCTATAAACACTTTATTAAGTGATTTATCCAAACAAGGCTCAAAGGGGATACCAAGTTTTAGTGTGACCCTTTTTTCCTTTCAAATTTACGCTTCATTTAAACTAAATTATTTACAATTTTGCCCTTAACTTAATGCAAAACTTAACCTAAAACATTCTCAAATGTATTCAATAGCAAAATTTTAAACATAAACAATAAAAAAAACAAGTATACATAAGTCATAACCAACCATTTTTACTCAAATAAGAGAGAAGAATTAAGTATTAATTAATAAATACTTAATAATAAAAAGGACAGAATCAATTTACTAACAGAAGTAACTAACTACATTACTTACTTTCTCAATTGAAGATTCCACATTTGTAGTTTTGATGCGTGAGAAAGGAGTTTTCTCTTCTCTTCCAGCTGCTCCTGAATTTGGAGATTCTGTCACTAACCCATTATTCTCCAATTTCCTTTTTCTCGTTTTTCTTTCAATCAATGCAGATTCTGAACAATCATTTTTTTTCACACTTTTAACATCATACTTAGCAATATGAATATAATCAACAATATTAACAAGAAAAATGAAATTGTATAGTTTCCGATGATTTGTTTCTAACTATAAAGTACGTACAGACACAAACACCGGATACCTTTATAGCATGGACACCTTTGATTGAAGAAGTGTCTAGTGCGTGGTGCTTGACACGTATCGTAGTGTCTGATACAGACACAACACTGAAACATGTGACTACATTCAATTAATTCATTTTCTCACATTATTAATGATGTCGATGTGTCATGTTGACAAGGACACTGCACATGACACCAGATATGACATTCACATGTTAACAGTAGTCATAATTTGAGAAAATTAATCAATTGAACATAATCACATATCTCAGACACTTAAACATGTCGAACACGTCTTCATCAGAGTTGTTTCATACTCAGCAATATGAATAATCAACAAGAAAAATTAAATTCTTCAAAAACTAGAAAAAAAACAGAAAAATGAAATTGGTATAGTTTCCCAAGATTTGTTTCTAACTATAAAGTACGGACGCAGACACCACATACCTCAGTAGCACAGACACCTCTGAGCAAAGACGTGTTTAGTGCTTGACACGTGTCAGTGTCCAATACCGACACAACACTCTCACATGTGTCTACATTCAGTTAATTCATTTTCTCAAATTATCATTGGTGTTGACGTGTCATATAGACAGGGACACTACACATGACACCGGATATGACATTCACATCCACATGTTAACGCTAGTCATGACTTGTGAAAATGAATTAATTGAACATAATCGCATATCTCAACACCCAAACATGTCGAACAGGTTTTCATCAGAGTTGTTTCATAGTCATCAATATGAATATAATCAACAATATTAACAAAAGAAAACTGAAATTTTATAGTTTACTATGATTTGTTTTTAACTATAATGCACGGACACAAACATTAGAGACCTTGGTAGCTTGTAGCACCGACACATCTGATCCAAATCTGATCCAACGTGTGTCCAGCGTCTGACTTTGACACGACATTGACACATGTGACTACATTCAATTAATTCATTTTCACAAATTATTACTCGTGCTGACGCATCGGATATAACACTTACATAAACATGTCAACACAAATAATAATTTGAGAAAATGAATGAATTGAAAGTGGTCACATGTGTCAGTGTTGTGTCTATGTCAGATACTAAAACGTGTTGGACATCGAACACGCCTTCATTGAACGTGTCTAGTAAGCTATGAAACACAGACACTCCTCGGATTAGACGTGTCCTGGTGTGGGACTCGTGTTGTCTCCAACACAACACCGACAGATATAATTACAATGAATGGTGTGATTTTCTTAAATTATTAACGGTGTTGACGTATCAGTGTTGTGTCCGGTGTTCGTGTATGTATCCGTGCTACATGGCTAATAAGAACAAAATTAGAAGAAAAAAAGCAGAGAGAAATGAAAGACTTACTGGGAGGTGATAAACCGCATTTGAAACAAGCGAACAAACGATCAACGTCGTTCATGTTGTTGTTGTTCTTTGATGATGACATTGGAATTTTTTTCTTCTTCTTTTTCTTTCTGTTTTCTGTATAAAAGAAATGAGAATTTCAATTTTGAGATTGTGAAATTTTCGGATTTTCTTGCACTTTTCCGTTAGGGGCGGGAATTTGAATTTCAGGGGAAATTTGAGGAAAAGGAAGTGTTTCGGAACCGGGCCAAAACGTGTAGGAATGTGGGTCTAGACCCGGTTTGATCAGACATGGGGCCCGACCCGAAATTTTTGTTAGATGGGTCATCTATCTGTTTTTCCAAAAAAACATATATATTTTTTTTTAAGAAAAAAACACATATTTTTAACGTTTAATTTAGAGTTAATTGTTTAAAATGAACTTGTAATATGCATGAGGTATGAAAAATTTCTATAAACACGGACGAGCACCAAACTTATAGTCGAAGAGGATATGAACTTGGGTATGAGTATTTTTTATAAAGGGTTAAATATGTTTTTCGTCCTTATAAAATTGGGACATTTTAAGTTTAGTCCTTACTTAATTTTAATAGTTTTTTTAGTCCTTAAAAAAAATTTATGCACTTAGTCCTTCCTCAATTCAAATTTGCTTAATTTATGCTTAAACTCTTGAGTTTTTGAACAATTTTTTTTACAAACGTGTTAAGAACATTACTAAAAGTTTCTCTGCAAAAAATTGTCGCAAAATTTGATTTCTACATCCAGATTTTGTTAATTTTATCTTTAACTTTTGTCATTTTAAAAAATTCATATTTAATTCGTTTCATGTCAAAAAATTCTAAATTTTAGTAAATGACCATTTCGTAGTGTTCTAAACTTGTCTAAAAAAATCGTTCAAAAATTTAAGAGTTTAAGGATAATTAAAGAAACTTTATTGTAACAGGGACTAAAATTAGAAGTAATTCTTTTTTGTAGAGACTAAAAAACCTTTTAAAATTAAGTAAGGATTAAACTTAGAAGTTCCCAATTTTATAGGGATCAAAAACATATTTAATCCTTTTATAAATGAGATATGAGAATAGACATCATACTACCCTGCCCAAAGGGTACCATGAACGGAAATTCCTTCCTAAATTTCCTCCAATGTGTTCATCAACCTCCCAGCTAAAAGCCGAAAACCTCAACTACACATTCGCCACAGAGATATGCTAAAATACCAACAATTTCTTCACAACACTTCATAGCAACAAACCTATACTATACCAAAGTTCGACACACAAAAAGCCTTTAAAATATAATGCTTCTCTCTAAATTCATAATTCCCACAAAATAAATACCAAATTCTTTCTAAGGTAAAAACTCAAGATCCTAAGTTTTTTTCAACGTGTCTTGTGCTGATTAGCGTCGAATTTTGTACCAATTGCGTTTGGTTTTCACCATTGGTGGAGACATTCACTTCTTTGTGGATGTCATGTAATTTTTTATTTTTCTGGTGGGGCATGTGTCAGGTGTCTAGTTATTGTAACAAACTTTGGGTGATTCATCGCTTTTAACACACCTTGTGTGGGGTGAATTATCTTTCATTTGAGCAATATATTCCAATATTTATCCGAGGTGATTATGTAATTTACTCGGCTTAATAGCGGGTATGGATATCCGTTTATTTTTTACACGGATATCCATGGATGCGAAATTTTTTGTCATCCACCACTGCCAATCCAACCTGCATCTATCTTCTAGACTCTAGTTTTCTTTCTGAACATAACTCTGATGCTATCAAACCACCTCAATTTGTATAATCACTTAATCAATCAATTTAGAAAGTTATTTCATTGAAAGAATCACAACAATCATTTCTTTTTCGCATAAACCATTTGTTTTCTCATTCTCATGACAGAGTAGTGACAAAACCAGGGGCGGTTGCTAGTGTAAGGGAGAGGTAGCCATGGCTACCCCAAAAAAAATTATTTTTTTGAGCGAGTAGGTATATTTTATATTTAGCTACCCCAAGTTTTATTTTAAGTGAAATAATTTTTTCCATCTTTATTTATCTTTCGGTCGAACTTCAAATTATTTAATCATGTTGTATAGGAACCAGAAAAATAACACCCAAAAGAGATAAATTTGAGATAAATAATAAATTGTAGGTAGCAATTTTTATGGTTACTATATTTCTATAGTTAGGTTTTTGTACCTTCTTATGTTTAGTTTAGCCATTTCATCAAAAATTGGTTTTGGGTTAGGAAAAACAAATTAGGTTAATTATATCGTATAGTTTTACTTCTGGTTCTTTTTTTCTTTTTTTTGGACAACATTTGATTTAAACAAAACAAATTCTTATGTTTAATTATATCGTAATTTTGTTATATGTTAGACGTTGAATGTTGACAAATTTTGGTATATGTTGCTAATATATGTCTCCTAAATTACAGGTTCTACATTATTTTTTTCAGGGTTCCTCTATGCCTCCTAAATTGCCTTCTAGGGTTATAAAGTTTTATAAAAATTGCGTTTTTATTTTAGAGGGGCATATTTTAGTATGAGAGCCGAGCCTCCTATTTCATAGGAACGGCTCTGATTATGGTGCCGATTTAGTCGGGACCATTGTCTCTATTGTGATGTCTTTGCATGTCTTGTTGGTGTATATATATATATATATATATATATATATATGAAAACTAAAACAAAATAGTATCCCCTCACAGTGTGACAAGTATAAATTCTATGAACTATGAAGTACATTTTCTTCATAAATTTCAAGATATATAATTTACATATTGAACAAAGGAAAAAATAAAGAGGCTAGAGACTTATAAATACTAAATAAAAAAACAAGAGACAGAGAAAAACAATTGAAACAAATTTGTCAGCTGAAGCATGTAAGCTATGTTAGATTTAGTTAGAAGGAAAGTTTGGTGAAATAGTTGTAGGAGTTGAAAATCGAACTCGAGATGCATCTAAACTTCTCCTTTGTTGATGAGAAGTTGAAGCTCTTTTGGAAGACCCTGTTGAACCTCTTCTTGGATGTTGCAATTTTATTGTGATACTGAAACAAGATATATAATCAAAATATTAGACTATAATCTTAAATTTAATGCAATGTGTTTATGATGTTATACAACAATGAAACTTTACTCACTTTTGATGGACATCAATATATTGATCAGTTTCATCCAATATATCTTCCTTGAATAATGAAAACACTATGTATTAGCAATCTTACTTACATTATAGATATAAAAATAGATAGCTGAATTGTACAAGTTACTACTAATAATTAACATGTGAAAATTGAATTACTAATTATTTTTACAAGCTGGTGTAATGCTAAGTAACACAAACACATATACGAACACTAAACATGACACGCACACCCTAATAATAATATAAGAAAATGGAATTGAACGAATGTAACTTGTGTCAAATATTGATATGTGTCGGACACTGGACACACCTTCAATCTGAAATGTCCATAGGTTGATTTGTATAAATCAACAACCAAGTAAAATCTAGTGAATTAGTGGGTGATGTTTATTACTTTATTTTTTTGGTCTTCAACCATTTATAGCAATTTAATTAGTTAAATATGAATGTTAGTTATCACTATTGAATTGAAAACCAAATTTCAACCAAAGTTGGTTAGTCAAAGTAGTAAGAAACTCAACGTCTTTTTAGTAAAATTTCAGTTCGAGTCTTGTGAATAGAATAAATCGGCTCTAAAAGGAGCTTTACCCTAAAAAGAGTTTGATCCACACGACTCGACACACATTGCACAGAAGGTCTGAAGAAGAACAAAATTATAGTACTATGATAGGAAGTAAGATTAACCTGAAGTAGCTCTTCCATCACATCTTCCAGAGTTATAATCCCGACAACTTCCTCCTCACCTAGCAGAGACTCCATATTCTCTAACGATATACTCGTGTCATGTTGTTTTGATCTATGCAATGGATCTGAGTCTTTACTCTCTTGAAGCATAGCATTCTTCAATGTTGCACTATAATATTCTGATCCTTCTGATTGCCAATTTGATGCCTCAGTTGAGATGCTAATGTAATCATGCGATAAAAACGGGCCAAATCCTGCAATGTCCATAGTATAAGCTTAAATTCATTTATAAATCCAATTGTTCTAATAGTTTAGGTTGTTTATGCAAAAGTTATTTGGGATGAAGCATAAATGTGCTGAAAGAATCTATGGACATATTCTACTATGTGCTGAAAGACTGAAATTTCGTATGGATCATCTATGGTCAATGTATGATGTATTGGCCAAAAGAACTGTTAGGTCTAAAGAGAGAAATTTCAGATCTGACAATTCTATAAGCTGCTGCACCATTTAGTGACTTTAGAGGATCAAATCCAACTGAAATTGAGTTTGAACATTCGATACTATGTCAAAAACAAAATTATATCAAAAGCATGAAGTAGAAGATTATGCTGTAAGGATTGTCTAAGGTTTATAAATTTTATTGGCGTATCTCATGCCGATGAGATTTCTGTTTTATCCATTAGATGGCTCATAAATGGTTCTATATTATAGACGGATTCTACATTATACCATTTTGATAGGTGGTCGATGGTGGACTATTACTTAAAAAGCACTCAAAAGTGAAAACTTCATTGATGATTGACGACACTCCTAGGAAGCAAGCTCAAGTTTCACCTCATCTTTAGAGATGAGACGGTGACTTGATCAGTGTCGTGTCACTTTTTATTTCTTTTGACAAGTCGGCACGGATTAAGTCACCATCTTAGTCATAAGCACAACAAACACCGTGAATTTGTACTTTTGAATGAAAATAACTTGTGTAGGCTAGAAGTTCTACCTTCTGTATTAGTTGCAGCAGTTCTTATGTTCTCTTTACTCTTGAGGACAACAGCCATGTGACTTTGACCCTTCTTGAATTGATTCAGTATATCATATAGTGGCCAATTTTCACCTACTCTGTTAACCAAAAGGAACATCATAAACCAAATTCATATAATTTTCTGCTTACTAACATTATATTAATCTATTACAATTAGCAGAATGTTTGAGCATTATGCTAGACTCAAGTTGTTGATTAGTTTTAGTTAAGGACAAGTCTTTCTGGAGAATCCAAATTCAAACTTACTTTTAAGAATCGGAGGGTTATGAAAAAAAGTTTATTTTTCTTATCAATCTCCATATTCTTCATCAACAGCATTGTCATATTTTTATATCATGATGAAAAATAGGGAGAGAAATTTCATACCTGGGAACTCTCCTTATAGTCATAAACTTAATTGGTGTTTCATCTTCCGGACGGCAGAACATTAAATTCTTGACCTAAATCATAATTGAAACAAGCATTTCTGTTATCATATTGAAACATGTTTAGTTATTATGCAGAAACTTTAGCAAAGTCTTTTTAATGTATAACCATACAATATAAACTTTAGTGACAAATGTGAGTACTTGATGGCTTCTCAAGTGAGATGTAAAATGATACAATGTTCTTTGTTACTTAAATGATTGCGCTTATGGGCAGAGCAGCCCGGTGCATCAAAACTCCCACATATGCAGAGTCTGGGAAGGGGTCCCACCATTTTGTGTATTGTATGCAGCCTTACCCTGTTTTTACACAAGGGCTCCCACCATTTCCAGGACTTGTACTAGAGTTCCCGCTTGGTAGGGTCCGAGAATTCATGTTTTATAAGTTCATGACTTCTAAAGTGAGAATTGTGCACTACCTATAAACACATTTTTCCATGTCTTATCTCGTCCAATATGAGACTACTAAGAGGGTCCAATCAGAAATTGTTATAAACTAGAACAAGAATCTATCTACTTGTTTGATTACCAAGATAAGACCAATAATATTTGTTTGTTTTCCAGAGTAGATTGGTATACGGCTGTGACCTTTGCTCATTATCATGCCCATTGTATGCCTATAATTAAAACAAACCATAAATTTAGAAATAAAAAAAAGTAATTAATGATTAAACATCATATTACTGATAAATATTAGGGACATACATGTCAAGTTTGGAGTTTATGTCAAGTGAAAATGTTTCACTTAGAGGTGTCATAGCATCTTTAGCAGTTTTCATTGTTAAGTCCAAAGCTCCAGCAATAATTGTTGTTTCATGGAGTGTTAACTCTCCACCTTTTCCTGCCTGATTATATAAATTACTATAGCATATAATAAAACTAAAATGTTGATAAAATTATTTTGTATGAGTAAAACAAGGTAATTAACCTCATTGGCATGTAAATTGACTAAAGTTTTCAGCTCTTCTCTTCCCAAAAGTGCAGTGTGTCCTTTGCCAAGAAGACAATCCAACAACTATAAGAGTGGAATACAAGTCAAGTAGAAGTAAACATTGAAAAGCTAAAAATTATGTTAGGTATTTGTTAGAACCACAATTTGTTTTTTGAACAAGCAAAACCAGCCCACCAAAATCAGCACCGAGGATAATCGAACCTAAAATCTTGAGAGGAGCACACTCCCAAGTATCAAGCCAACAACATCAGACCAACCCAAGTGGGTTCAAAACACAAACGATGTTAGGTATTTGTTAGAGCAACAAACTTGACTCTAAAGGAAAAAGATTAATAGACGCTGCCAAGAACACGAACGATTGATCACAATTCAACAAGTTGTGTCTACATCTCTGACAATAGAGTGGCTGCTGACAATAATGTAGTTTTCTATTATAAATACTGCTATGCTCGAGCGTCTTTCCACTTATCAGTGACAATGAGTTGTACGTATAACATCCTAGTTTTCTTTTTTGCTTTTGTGTTGTATTGGAATGTAGAATATAAGTATAAAAAAAAAAAAAAACCCTCCTTTTTTCATATACTAATTCTAATGATATGCACAAGAGCAAAGACATAATATCATAATCTTAAATTGCAATAACAACCATGATGGCATTGCGATTTTTGATGTTAGGGAGAATCACAATCGAATGCAAGCCGATGCTGCTTCAATCACATTCGTATTGCTTTGTGGTGACAAAAAACCATGATGTCGCAGCTTAAATCAGGGCCGACCTAATAAATTTTGTTTGTAGGCGAGACCTAAAGAAAACATTAATATATGAAGCCTTCATAATCTGTATATGTGGCCTTTTTGTTGATAAAATCTAATGAGAATTGAGAAGTGTGTTTTGTTGGAAGGCCTAAAGTGAAGGCTTTAGTAGCCTTACTCTTAGTCCGGCCTTGGCCTAAATCGCAATTTCGGGCAATTTTTTTAAACGTAACTTGCATGATACATTACACTAAATTATGACAATGATACAAGTCTAGTAATAATTCAACAATGTTATAAAAGTCTCTCAACTTAGAAAGGGTTAATTACCTTACTAACTGGATATGCAAATGGGAAGAAAAGTAGGAGAAGAACTCGAACAAAAGGCGACATTGTAGCTCCAAATCTTAAACCATAACGAGAATTCAAGGCTTGAGGGATAACCTGTAATATCAATGTCTCGTGAGAATTTAAATAAAGTACATTAAAGCATGCGGTACGAAGCACATATACCGACACGTCGACGTCATTAATAATTTGAAAAAATCACATTTAATGTAATTATATATGTCCGTGTCGGTGTCGGACACGACCAAAAACGCCTAAACTGAGGAGTTAATTAATTAATTAATTATATTTTGTATATACAATTATAATTATTCATGTATGTATATATACCAATTAATTAGTAAACATTGTAAAATTAACATAGCTATAAAATATTCACCTCTGCAATGATACTGATAAGGGCAGTTGCAAGCAACACAGCAGCCCACTCTGGGAACATTTTCTCCATAAGGACAGAAACCCCCTTTAATAATACAAATTTTATTATAAGGCAACATAAACTTAAGCAAATTGTAAAATGAAAATGAAATTAAAAATCTTTGATCAAATATGTTTTTTTTTTTACTCTTTATAAAATTTGTTTGGAAGAATATCATTGGTAATTATCTATGACCACTTCAAAAAATGAAATTCTAAAATTATCTCAAAATAATTAATATGATAAGAGATTTTCAGTTTTAAAGATTACTCAAAAACGAAAATCAATCATACCAAGTGGATATTGGAATAATATATATAGTAATGTTATTTATCTAAGAACAAAGGTTTAATTGATGAGTTCCTGTGAGTTTAGCTCAATTAATAGGGACAATGAATTGTAATATGTAGTCATCGGAGTTTGAATCCTGGTTACCCCACTTATTCATTTTTAAGAGATGAATTTCTAACAGGTTACTGACAAAAAAGGTAAAATAAATAAATTGATTCTCATTAAAAAAAGATTTTAAATGATATGATATATGAAACATACCTCTAATGCCAATGATTTAGCCATGAGGAGGGTGCATAAAACTAAATGCTCATTCTTAACAATCGACATAATCTTTGCTGCAGATAAATAAAAATTAACGTAATCATCACTTAATAAAGTAACAAGTAAACAGTCCACATTTCATCCTATAAGTACAATTTATATGGTATAAAGCAAGTATTACAATATTCTTAAATAAAGGGATTAGTAAAGTTGGTTAGGAGATTAGGAAGTTAGTTAGACCAACTCATTCTATAAATAAAGTGATGACTCTTGAAAAGTAATACACAATCTATCTTTCTATTGTAGTTGAATCTATCCTCTGATTATTGATAACACGAACATTTGATATGTTAGTAGGTTCGAACGTACAGTTTTACACTTCTCATTTTATTCTTGAAATATAATTTTTAATAATATTTTTTGTTATGAGTATATCCTCTTCAATAATACCCCAAGTGAGAGAAGTGACTTTTTGACACCAAAATTCTGATGTCAAGTTCGGTGGTATTTTGATTTTTGTGTTTTTTTTTAAATTGTGTGAAAATTGTACAAATTAAATAGTAAGAAAGATGGAGATAAACAAATTCGGTGTCACATATTGGTATTCCTTTTATTTTGATGTTTAAATAATACAATGTTTAAAGTAATTAGGTGCCATGAAACTTGATTTTGCAAGTCACCTATCTAGAGCAATGTTTGCATGAGGGTATTTTTGGTGGTGAGCATGTAAAAATATTGTGGAATTCACTTGAATATATATAAGAAAAATGCTTAATTGTACTATTACCTTCCTCCCCCTATTTTATCATTCTAAAACAAAAAATATAGTTCCCCTTTTACAAGTTTTTTGGTCCTCAAATATCCACTTTATTAGTTTTTGTTCGAAAATTTTGAAAGTATACTCCATTTGCTTTTGATTTATCGTCTACATCATTTCATTTTAAAAGTGTTTGAAAGTGTTTAAGCTTTTCGAACTCAAGAGATTTGAGAATTAGGATTCATAACTTAATAATTTTATAATTTTTTTGCCACGTTATCATGTTTAATGTCATGTTATTTAAAAACTTATCATGTCACCACTTTTGGGACAAATTTTTTAGAATAGAGACTAGCAACATGTGTAATTCTTGGGGGAGAAAAAAGTTGAATTTTAAAAAATAGAACTATTTGTTATTTAATAAAATAGAGAGAGCAAAATTGCCGGTAAACCTAAAAAATTAAATACACAATTTCTCAGAAATTATAAAATTAGAACACGCTACTATCAAAATAATTAATACTCAACTTCTCTATGCTGAGAGATCATTTTTGGACGTTTAATTTTGAAAAAATAACTTATTTAATTGATACATTTTTTAAGGGACTAAACTTCATTGCTCGAGTGTCATGGCTATGAAGAAAATGAAACTATAAGAAAAAAGCAATGACACACTAGTAATGATTTTGTATTTTTTGGTAAGACTCCAGATGTGGAGAAGTTCTTTGGGAGACACCCTAGACCTCCTTGTTCGCAATATGAGTGGGTGGTGGAACCACTTCTCTACTGAAGCCGACAATTCGCTCTGTAGGGGTCGGTTGGGTACCTTTGAGCCGGGTTTTGGTCGGTTTCTTGATTTCATGTGTCTCATCGCTCACGTGGTGTAGTCTTAGTCTGTTCTTCTTGTATTTTGGGTATTTCGAGGGAGGGAGGAAGGTTTTTTCTTTGTATTTGTTGGAGTTTTATCTTTTTATGGATGATGTTTTTTATTTTTTCTTTTGGTGGTGTTCTGGGTCACTTTTGATGATCTTACATCTTTGTATGTTCATTTTCTTTTCTTGTGTGTCTATATATATATATATA
>Ga0228710_1002797_pt1 | contig 27684 bp, 14 predicted proteins | sample MedpolnodulmetaG_FD_177995 | JGI IMG/M metagenome (GOLD analysis project Ga0228710, IMG submission 177995) | Root nodule microbial communities from Medicago polymorpha collected in Santa Monica, California, United States - pink nodules | ecosystem: Host-associated > Plants > Roots > Nodule... | reverse complement strand
TTTTTAGGGCTTCTCTTATCTATATTAGTTAAAGTAAAAATGAAAACATAATACATAAACAATAATCGGGTCTTTGATGATAAAATAATAAAATCTAATCTGGTGGATGAAAGCTACTAATATTTCCATTCGGCCTAATTTTCATTAAGGGTGGCAAAAATACCCATGCCCATGGGTACTCATTGGTAAAATCCGTCACGGGCACGGAGCGGGTAGGTAAACGGGTATCCACAGGTATAATAAACGGGTATTTGACTATCCATTATTATATGGATATGGACACGGATTTGATTGTATCCATATACACGAGTACCCATACCCGATAATAAGTTAAGTAAATTACTAAAATATCTTTATATATCTTATCTTATTACATAAAGTTGTTACCTTATTGAAAGAAATTTTACCGCTCACCTAAGATTCCTCATTAATAACCTATTTTTATTTTAAATTTTTTTAATTCATCTTATTAAGTTCACCGTTTCCACTTTATTCACATCATAAAACATATCCTATGGATATAAGAATCATAAATATTTTATGGATTATGTATGATTTATGAAATTTTGAATAGATTATGTATGGATGTTTAAAAGTTGAAGTTTTTTCGGTAGGTGATTAAAAAAAAAGTTATTAATTGTACCAAAATAAATAGATAAATTCAAAAATTCATGGGTACCCATGAATACTCATGGATACCTCAATACTCGGGGGTACCCGCATAGTGGGTATCCACGCGGGTACGGGCAGGGTCGGAGCCAGGATTTAAACATCGGGGGACCAAGTTTTAAGGTAAAAATAAATTCTCAAATGCACTACATATTTAAAGAAGGAAAAAAAACTACATTCAAAACAATATGTACTAACTAACTACTATAGAATACTCTATCAACAATCTAACAAAATAAAAGCATTAAACTGTTATTATTGTGAAAAAGAGAAGTTAAAAACTTACCAGAAGAAGACGAAATGTGAAGAGGAAGAAGACGAAACAGTGTTTCAGCCAAGCCAAAGCTGCGATTGAAAAATTGGGAGAAGAGAGAAAAACTAGGTTTAACTAATTGGGAGAAGAGACAAAATAAAGAGATTTTTCTTAGAAGTTAAAAGTTTTTTTTTTCTTCATAAAAGACAAAGGCCAAATGAACATATAATAGACTCACATTGAAAGTGGCACATTAAACAACATATAAAATTATCATATCTTGCTAGTATAATTTTCTTTAGCAGCATCAACCATGGGGGGACCACTGTTCTACATTATACATTCTTGACCCTATTCTACATGAATATTACTAGTATAAAAAAAAAATTACAAAACGTGGGGGGACCACGGCCATCCTTGGCCCCCATGGTCCCTCCGCCACTAGGTACGGGTATCATATTTATCCAACGTGGCGGGGACGGGTATCATAATATCCGTACCCATAGGTATTCAATGACATCCCTAATTTTCATATGTGGTGTTCGAGCCCTTTTGTTTGTTTGGGCATTGGTTAGCCTGTTTTTGTGTACTCATTTTTTGGAATCTGTACTTTTGAGGATTCTTGAGCACACCTTGTGCTTGAGGATCCTTTTGTGTTTCTAATATATTTCATTTTTGCTTGTTAAAAAAAAAAAAAAAAACTTAGGAGGTAGGTAAAGAAAAAATAATTACCGAAATAAAACTAGTTAAAACTTCGAGAGAACAAAAACACGTTTAAGCTAATTAATTTGTAAAGTATTTTGATCCTAATTCTTTAGAAATTTTCTTTCCTACCAATTAATATGGAGCCCAAGGAAGTCTTCAATAGTCACAAGACTATGGACACAAGTTTAGACACACTCACATAAAAGCAAAATGTAAAATTAACTTTATTATTACTTTTGAAATAGTTAAAAGAATAAGATGTGAATTTATATTTTGTGAGTGTGTCTAAGAAAATTGTATTTGGTCTTGTGAACAATCCTATGGAGCCCAATGGCCTGTGACTTGAGGTGCTCTATTATTAACGTACTCTCGTGGACAGTGCATGAAAATCTCCCAATGATGTATCATGTATATGTGAAAATGGATGGATATGGAGAGTATTAGAAACCGTCCCCATGGCACATGGTATGTGAGCAAATTGTGACAAAATGGAAAAGATAAAATGTTGTGATAAAATATGTATTTATCGATTTGAATGTTCAAACATATTTATTCCATTTCCTTTGGTCCTGGCAAAGTGATGAAAAAGTTAAGTTGGACAACATCAGAGATGCGTAGATTAACGGATTATTTTGAGTTTGTTTTAAAAAAATAGATTATTTTGAGTATCAAATTTTTTTTATTATATCCAAAATCTGGTGGTTAAAGCTCACATTTTTAAACGTGGAGAAGTGAGGTGTTCGGGGTTCGAATCCTAACCATGCATATAATATACAACATTCCTGTCAACTGAACTAAGCTCACATTTATTATTGTTGTTGTTATTATTATTATTATTATTATTATTATTACTAATATTATTATTATGATTCAATAATTTAAGCAAATTAGTAGAAATACATCCTAGGGGCAATTTAGATGCAAGCACAACAATAAAACAAATGTTCGTTTCGGGATGTATATTTGGTTAGGGCACATCGAATTTGTACCATTGCGTCAATGGACGGTGGGATGGGAATATATGGAAGTGGGTCAGGTGTTGAAACTTTTAAATCCATTAGAATTGTTGCTAGAAGGAGCAAGTTTGCGACTTGAAGGATTAGATTCTTGGTGTTGGCTTCCTGAAGATGTCAATGGATTTTTTGTTCACAGTAGAACAATATGCAAATGACACTATCTAATTTAAATTAGGCTTAATAGGTTATTTGGTCCCCTAATTAATTTCCAGTTTTTATTTTGGTCCCTTAATTAATAAAACTCATATTTTGGTCCCTCAAGTTTGCCTCCGTCGGTCAAATAAATCCCTGACCGTTAAGTTTAACCTCAAATGTCTATGATGGACCAATTTTAAAAGTGGTCCACCATAGATTATATTAATTTTTCTAATTTAAACCGTTTGATCTTTTTTATTAAAAGAGGACCGTTAGATCATGCATGTTTACTGTCTCTTATGGTGAACCAACAACATCTAGCTTTATATCTCATTCTTCATCTTCTTCCTTCCTCTCATTCATCACCTTCATAAAAAACTCCATAAAAATTCCAGAAAACACAACCAACATAAGTTTGTCTCTTTTAAATCTATTCATCTCTTCTTTCTCTCGTAACCATTTCCTTTCTCTCTCTTTTCATCTTCCAATTTTCCCTCTTCATTTTCCTTCACCTTCTTTCGTTTTCTCGCACAACAAACCCTAACTCTAGCGCGTTTTCATTCTCACTGGCGACACATGGAGATGCCAATGGAAGATTTGCACTCCTTCGAAATCTTCTCCATCATTCTCTCTGTTTTTTTCCGTTTCGTTAATTCTCAAGAATTTTCAGTTTTCACTATGCTGCTACGTTTGTTTCTTCTTCAAATTTCGCTTTTTAATTGTTTAATTGTCTTCTTTTTTGCTCGAAATTGGAAGAAACAAAAATTAGGGGTTGTTTATCCCTTTTCAATTGCTTATCAAAAATTGGCGTTAGTATGAATTTGTTTATCAAATCTTTGAATATTGAAAGTAAATTATTGTCGAATTTGTTCATGATTGGGGTTCTCTGAATATTTTTGATTATGTTGAAGTTGTGGAGATGGTAGCAACTATATTAGCTCTGGATTCATTGATTTCAGGTGTTGGTGATGTTGCTGCCTAGTGTGTTACTCTGTTTTTTCTAGCATATATTACTGGATAGTTACATGTCATTGTTGAAGAGCCAACCTTGCGCTTTATTAATTTTTTTGTTTTTGTAGTGCTTTTTGTATAAATAAAAATTTAATGAAAATTTTAGAGTGATTTTCTTTTAAGAAATTTCCAAAGTTCCTCTCAAATTATCCCAACTGTGTTAAGATTTATAGTGATTTGTGGAAGCCCTTGAGTTGAATCTTTTTTTATTAGCTCTGGATTTATTTGGGGTGTTGGTGATGTTTCTGCCCAGTGTGTTACTCTGTGTGCTGGTGATGTCGAAGAGAGACTGGGATATGTGTGATTTCAATTTGGAGAAAGAAGAAGAAAAATTGAAGAAGAAATTGAGTGACAGTGTAAAATTGAAGATGTTTGTTGTTGTTGGTGGTGTTTAATCGATTTGTTTATGAGTGAGTGATGAAGATGATGTTGAATGTATGAAGAAATGGAAGGAACAAGATGAAGAAAGGGAAATATAATCCAATGGCAGCCTTTTTATTAATCCAATGGTAGTCGTTGTTGGATCATTGTAAGATAAAATAGTCCTTCATAATGCAATGACAACCTTTTTTTTAAAAGATCAAACTGTTAAAATTTTAAAAATTAATGAAGTCTATGGTGGACCACTCTTAAGGTTGGTCCACTATAGACATTTGAGGTTAAACTTAACAGCGAAGGATTTATTTGACGGACGGAGGCAAACTTGAGGGACCAAAACATGAGTTTTATTAATTAAGGGACCAAAATGAAAACTGAAAATTAATTAAAAGACCTAATGACCTATTAAGCCTTCAAATTAAAAGTCGTTTAAATGGTCGTGGGCAAGTTCAATCCCCTCAACGTGAACTTAGACAATTGCTTTTGTGACATTCAGAAGTTCACAACAACATAAGTAAATTACTAAAATACCCCTAGCGGTAGTTAACTGCCGTAAGATTTTTTGGTCTTTTACTTGTGTTTTTAGGACATTTTGAATGTCAGAAAAGCAACACCCGTGAACTTATGTGTGTAGTGTAGAACTCAAACAACCTATCATGAACATAATATAATATGTATTATCCGCTAATATGTATTATCCGCTGAACAAATAATTCTATCAAAGAAAAATTATCATATAATTTAATTATATTACTAATATTAATTGTAATAATGCCCCTTAAAAAAAAAACTAAATGGAATTTTTTTTTGCAGCGCTATATGTGTAGTTTTTTTTTAGATTTCACCTAATATCAAAATTGGAGAAAATTAAAACAACAGAGATTGGATTAAAAAATTTGCAACAAAGCAAACCACATCCAAAAACTAAAAAAAATAAAATATATTATAATGTTCGTAGTTAAAAACATACTAGTTCTTAAAAAGAAGAATTTATAGCCATTAGCTTATTTGACAAAAAAAAGGAGTGAATAGGCATTTTCGTCCTCAAATTTGTAAGGATCAGTCAATTTCATCCCTCAAATTTTCAAAATAGTCAATTAGTCACTGAATTTTATAAATGTCAATCAATTTTGTGCTTCTATCAAGTTAGGTCGTTAAAGGTGCTGATATGGGACGTTAGCCGCTTACGTGGCGTGCCAAGTCATATGCCACACATGCAGGGACTAATATAAACGAAAATGAAACCCATCTGAATCCGTAGGATTGATCGGATGGCTGAGGTTTGAACACGTGACTGCGACATTTTATAAACAGCAGAGAATCTGCATCTCATTTTCACTGCACCTTATCCAACCCTGTCCAAAACCCAGCAACACAAAACCCCTTCATCTACAATGTCAAAACCAATACAAAAATCCACAAATCAATCCCATTAATTTCAGAACCCCTCCAATTTTCCACTATCAACATTTCCCATCACAATTCAATCTTCAAACAACAACAATGGAACTCTCATCCTCCTTTTCACTCTCCCCAAAACCAACTAATTTCTCATTCTCATCCTCATTCTCTCCTTTCCCCATCCAAATCCTAATCAAAAACACCAAATCCCGAAACTACCCTCTTCACGTTCTCGCAGTTGCAATAGACCCAACAAAAGACTTCCCTAGAAATAACAATCCTCAACGACTTCTAAAAGAACTAGCAGAACGCAAGAAAATCACTAACCCAAAATCAAAATCACCACCTAGACGTTACATTCTAAAACCCCCACTAGATGACAAAAAACTCGCAGAAAGATTTCTCAACAGTCCACAGCTCTCATTAAAATCATTCCCATTATTAAGTTCTTGTCTACCTTCGTCGCGCCTTAACAATGCCGATAAATTATGGATCGATGAGTATTTACTCGAAGCGAAACAAGCGCTTGGATACTCACTTGAACCATCAGAGACACTAGAGGATGATAATCCTGCCAAACAGTTTGATACTTTGTTGTATTTGGCTTTTCAGCATCCTTCGTGTGAGAGAACGAAGACTAGGCATGTTAGGTCTGGGCATTCTAGGTTGTTTTTCTTGGGGCAATATGTGCTAGAATTGGCATTGGCTGAATTCTTTTTGCAGAGGTATCCGAGGGAATTGCCTGGTCCGATGAGGGAGAGAGTTTTTGGGTTGATTGGGAAGGAGAATTTGCCTAAGTGGATTAAAGCTGCTAGTTTGCAGAATTTGATATTTCCTTATGATAATATGGATAAGATTGTGAGGAGGGATAGAGAAGGACCTGTCAAGTAAGTTCTAATTTTACTTCAATGTTCGTGTATGTTATAATTTTGATATTATGTTGGTGTAAGTTCTTATTGTATGTAATGTAAAATTTCATGTACTTACAAATTACAATAGATTTTGATAACTATGCACTTTCACCGCCGTTCAATCAAATTTTACCATGTAGGTATTTGTTGAGATATTTTAATAAACGCTATCACTTTACCGAGTTAGCTATATTCTTCTCACATTGCGTAATTTATTGGATTGGGTTAGTTAGATATCATGTGACCGGTCTATGATCATTTGATGTCACTATCCAAACTGAATTGATTTGTCAGGATAAGGATTCAATATAAGCATTTATTCTCATGAATTAAGCTTGCATCGATATCTGATATTCATTTGCATAATATGGTTTTCTGTCTATGTCTCTTGGTATTTGGAATGATATTAAAAATATAATGTGTGATATGTGCTCAGGATGTTGAAGAATAGAAAGTTCAGATTTGAAATTATGTTAATATTTGTATTGGCTTCACATAATGAATGATATTTGAACATAAATCCTTGTGCACTTTTAAGTTATGTTTCGTCTGTGTCTGATTGTCCCACATAATGTAAACCATGAGTTATAGTGTTATAAACTATAGGTTTAAATAAATACTTATATGAGCGATGACCTTTATATCTGTTGTATTTTTTTTTTTTTGGTAAAAAATATTTGTTGCTATCTCATTTTCACGCTGAAATTATTGCTGATAATGAGTTCAAAATAAGTTGCTTAGCTAGCTTACTGTCTAAACAGGACATAGGAAAGAAAGACAAAAATGTTGAATTCTTAACTTCCCATATGCTGTTATTTAGGGTAATCAATTAGTAGCAGAACCATCTTATATGATCGAGTTGGTCTTTGCACATAATATATTTCTGAATTGAATTGTTTGCTGCATTTTCACGGTTTTTAATCTATTGTAGGTCGGTATTTTGGGCTCTGTTTGGGGCAATCTATCTTTGTTTTGGTCTTCCAGAAGTCTACCGTGTTCTTTTTGAAGTCTTCGGAATGGATCCAGATGATGAGGATTGCCAGCCTAGGGAGCGCAAACAACTTGAAGATGTGGATTATGTATCTGCTGAGTTTGAAAACAAGCTAAACTGGCAAGATATTGTTGCTTATAAGGCAAGCTATACATATCTTCTGTTAAGAGTGTTATTTATTTTTAAAATGTTAGCACATCAAGATCCATTTATTATGAGCAACTTCACATAGCTCAGACTTGTTTAATCTGATTACGTAGCTAATTCAACTGCGCTTTCTGCACGATTACTAAATTCTGATGCAATATTGCTTTCCTACAATCGAATGTTCTTATATTGAGGCAGAAATGATGTTCACTGTTCTTCATTCAGCCTCCTGCAGATGCTCTGTTTACTCATCCAAGGCTGTTTAGAGCATGTGTTCCCCCTGGCATGCATCGATTCAGAGGAAATATATGGGATTATGATAGCAGACCCCAAGTTATGAGAGCACTTGGATATCCATTAGAAATGACAGACAAAATTCCAGAAATTACTGAAGCCAGGAATATAGAGCTTGGACTTGGATTGCAGGTAGCTCTACTATTGCCTCTCGTTCTACTTTCCCATTTTCCCTTTCTTGCTATTTAAAGCACAAATCTGGCCTCTCTTGCTAGAGTAGGGCTGCTCTATCTAGTTAGAAGTTTAAAAGTTTGCTCATTTTGCTGATGTTGAATGTCTTGTCCACTTGCAGCTTTGTTTTCTGCATCCATCAAAGTACAAATTTGAGCATCCTCGATTTTGCTTTGAGAGATTAGAATATGTTGGAAAAACGATACAGGTACTGTTCTTTCTACCGTCTATAGGACAACTCCACATCATTTGTGGAAAGTCTTCTGGAAGACTCTAATTTCATTAATGGAATATAATATATAATCTTCTGTCCCCCTTCCCTATTTCCCCAATTTAGTTTTTCTTTTTCAATACGACATAGTAGTGAAATCGGGATACGTATTGTGTATTGTTCGACCACTTTTTTGAATCATGTATCGTAGTGTATGGTAAGATACATAAACAAAAAAAAAAAGAGTTAAAATATCATATATAAACTCCAAAATACTTCAAATATCATATATAAACTTCAAGATACTTCAAAACTCATGTCATAAACAAAAGTAAATAACATAAAACATCCTTAATTCAATCAAAATCAAACATATAGTGTATAATGTTGAGAAACAGCGCTTGTATGTGTTGGAAGCCGTAAAGGAAGAGAAAGTGAGTGGCTTTTGGGAATAGCTCCAAATTAATTGGTAGTTTACAAAACAAAAGTCTTCAATACAAAAGGGTTCACCTGCAATATCTGTTGGGTCACATAAACCCGAGCCCAGAAAAGCGGGTAAATTTGGGTTTTCTGGCGGTTCATGCAAAACCTGACCCAGCTCCAGAACTGATCCATAAAAAAAAAGGGATTTTATTTTTGAATTTTTGCCGGGTCGTGCAACTCGACCTGGTTTCTGCAACTGAAACATAAATGTCATAGTATCATAGGATACCGTATTGAATCGGGATACATGGGATACGCCTGCGATACAATACAATATCATTTGGGATACAGACCCTGATACGTATCCCCCATGGCTGTTTTCGTATCGTATCGGGGCATACGTGGGATACTAACTACACTGCAACATACAACAAAAAACAGTTGACTCACAAATCATGACACCCTCTCGAAAATTTGAGTTTACTCTTGATCCAATGCAGTCTTTATTGATGCAACACTGCTCACCAGTTGACAAACTACTCTCTATCATTTCTTAACAGCTTTACCATCTCCTGCCTCCATCAAGATTTATATAATTTAGATTTCATTTGTTCTATTATCAGAAATACGATAAATAGCTCTGCTAAACTTTACACAAATCTTGAATAGAAAAAAGTGAGGTGAGGAGACGGGGACTGGGACTCATGGTAATTTATTTCATTATTCTGAAAAATAGCTTGGATAAAAATAGATTGCAACATGTATTACTTGTAACATGAAAACCATGTTATGTTGCAAGCATTACAAGTTAAGTAAGTTTCCTTTATTTCCTGACCCTGATCTTAGATGTGAAAAGTTTTCATGAAAAATCAGTAAAAATTTTTTTTCCATGAAATACCTAAGAGAAAGATGGGCAGGGAATTATGCGGAATTTCCACTCAGATATGGGCATGAAAAATTCTGAAATAGAAACAAGAGAGGTGGGTGACCATGTTTTTGAGGCTTGCTGCAGAGCGAGACACAGGAGCCTAATATGTATGTGTGATTTTGAAAGACGGACAAAAAAGATGATGCTAACAAGGCGTCGGGACAGATGCTGAGGGGGAGAGAGTTTGAAACAGAAATAGAGAACTGAGCGTCTCCCGAGCTTGTGGAAGGAGAAACCTTATGTGAGCCAGTGGAAGCACAAAATTTGTAAATATTTAATTGATGTGTCACATTATTACTGACGAGACAGGAAAAGAGGACTGACAATTTTGTTAATATTTACTATCTACTTCTATGTTTTTTATATAGTTTTTCTTCACTGAATACTTCATGAATTACAACATTTTTATTTTCTTAGGATTTGGTGATGGCTGAAAGATTGTTGATGAAGCATTTAGATGCTCCTGGGTTGTGGCTGCAAGAGAAACATCGTCGCATTCTTCTGAACAAATTTTGTGGAAGGTACTTGAGGGCCAAACAGCTTCACCGTTTTATTATATATGACGATACGGTTCAAAACGCTTATGAGCGCAACCGGAGACGGAGAAACCCAGCCACAACAGCTGTTAATCAAGCTATTCATGGACTCTCATATCTTGTTTATGGGAAACGTGATGTGAGACGTCTGATGTTTGAGTTTTTTGACTTTGAGCAGATTCAGCCTAAAGAGGTCTAAATATGAGACAAGAATGACATGGCAATAGAGTACTCTCGGTTTGCTTTTTCACCTTTTATTTTTCCATCCCCTTGCTTTTCCATACCATGATTTGATCCACTTAGTTTTTAGGTTATTTACAAATTCTTCTTTGAAAGTTGCTCTTGTATATATTGATTGTACTCTACTTGTTAGAACTGGGCGCCTTAGATAACCGGAACAGAGATGAGGATACATATGTGACTGCTTGTTCTACTCTCCATGACTCAGATCATGGAGCAAAAACAGGATTACAAAAATGTTGTGTTGCATGATTATTTGAAAATTCTATTTGGGATTTTTAATGAATAAATGAGAAAACTAAGTGTAGCCTTGACTTGTATCATTTTGAAGTAGTGTTTAAGAAACAGAAATGTCTACCATTTTTGGCTGACAAATTCTACATGTTTTGGTTGAAAAGGTTGCGTTTATTATGATGTTCATTGGCAAAAAAGATTTTCATTGAATCAGACTGCTTCAATTAATGTGATGATTTAAAGCGTGCCCTTGTGAATTATTTGACAAATGAGAGCTTCTATCATCCATTCAAATTAAAACAGAGGTGAAAAAGAGAAGGAGAAATAGGGGGTTAAAGAGAAACTACTTGATGATTAAACAGAGCTTTTATCATCATTCTGTTTGAATTTTTATTCTTCAGGGACTGTAGAGAGTAATTCCTTGAAGGATTTTAAGTGAATTTAAGGTTGAATTACAATATTTACGAAGAGAAATACAAACAAATGTTCTAAAGGTACTCTTTAATAACCTTAAATAGTAAATTTTTATAGAAAGAGATCGAACTATTTAACTTTTTCTACTAACATTTTCTTAATTATGAATCTTTAAAAGGTGCCATCAGGGACTCATTAGCAAGACTCATTTACGAAATAGTATTTGAACATGAGACTACATACTTGAGGAACACATGTGAATTCAATTCACTGTAAGACGATGAATTTTCATAGGCTCTATCTAAGGTCCACCATCAGGCATCAACTATTCTTTAACTCGTGAAAGCAATATTTGAAAATCACTGTACCTGTGAACCATCTTGCTAGGCCTAGAACTACCATTACTTACCCCTTTGTTCTCTCATTCTCATACACACCCAAGCCACCACTCAATTCGCCAAAAATAACACCAACACAATCACCTCATTCACCAGGAGTTTCTTTCAATCTCAAAGACACAACCATGAACCACCCACCCACAAGATTACCCACTTTATTTAACATACCTCACAAACTATAATCCACATGTAACTTCACATTCTTCAACAATGTGATGATGTCTACTTCAACGATACCTTTTGATTATGCTAATGTAAGATCATGTATAATTCTTAAAATCGCCAAGGAAATTGTAAAAGGGTCTATACTGACCAAACATAGATTTTAGTTTTGCAGTGCCTTTACAATTGTCTATGTTATCTCTTCAGCAAAATGAGTACTATATTTATTGTGGACTTTAAGAAACATCTCAAATCCCAGTAGGGCAGTAAACACAATTACATTGAATATAGTATTTCTTAATTAAGACTCCTACCATAAATCTTTAGCCGATATTATCAAAATTATGGAGCGAGTTTGAACTTTTCTTTTTTGGCCAAAAAGTGAGTTTGAACTTGTAAGACATTTTCTGCTTAAATTGTCTGCAAGTAGCTCACGTGGTTGATAATTTTCTTATTTAGAGATACATTTGAAATTTCATTAGTTTTGAGAACAGAACACAAATATTTCTAGAATTAAGCATGTCTGGTTTTAATTTGGAAGAGATATTTTTTTGGGGCGTAACTTCGTTCTAGAATTTAGCATCTCAAAACCACAAAATCACCAATAAAAAAATATATAAATTTATGTGAAAATTACTTATTTAATTAAAACTGAGAGAAAAAGATGAAGAAATATGATTTCGAGTAAAAAAAAAAATCTAAAATCAGTCCTTCAATAAAGAAAATTGAAGACAATTTAGAAAGAGAAAATTAGGACCGACTTATAACGGGAGAGTCAGAAAATAGTTGAGATTTGAAATTTGTGAAACTCAATTTTACAAGATAGACTTTTTTTTTGTTCAGGTAGACTAATGGTTAGAATTCACCTTACAAAGTGAATAAATGGGGTGTCTGGGGTTCGAACCCCATCACCTGCATATAATAATGCATTGTCCTACCAACTGAGCTATGCTCACGAGACACAAGATAAACTCTTTAAGTGATTGTAACTAAAATTAATTTAATCGTCAAAAAAACCAAAATTAATTTTACCAAATCATTTATTTGAAAATGAGTAGTACCTCAAATTCGTCCTTGAATTTTCACTAATCAGCCAAATTCGTCCTTGAATTTTGCGAAATATTTATTTAGTCCTGAATTTACAAAATGTCAATCAAATCAGTCTCTATTAAGTTGGTCTGTTAACGGATAGGACGAATCTGGTTGATGGGTGAAAATTCAAGGACGAATTTGAGGTATTACTAGTTTGAAAATCATTTTTTACAAAGAGAACCAAAGAGATTTGAGCTAAAAACGTCGTCGTCATATTCCTCCTCATTTTAAACAGTTTTGCGTCACCATTGCAAGGAGAAGAGTTACTATACTCTCTGAACTTTCTCTCATCAATCAAATCTATCTCGGATCCGAACTGAATATAAATAATAATACATTATTACATTCTCTCTTCGCGCGTTTTCAAATCAAAACTATATAAAACGCCAATGGGAGTGGTTATTGAAAGTTCCATTTGGGAACTGAATCCATCAATTTTCATCTTCATCTTCGTTTGTTGCATCTTCTCGATCTTTCTCTATCCTCATGCTTCTAACCGAACTTCCACAATCTTCGATCATGGAATCTCTTCATCGTTTCTTGGTTTCCAACGCAACTTCATCGTCGTTTATTCTCTTGCTTCAGGTTCGTTTTCTTTCTCAATTTGAAACTGTTCGGTTTTCTAGAAAATGCGATAGATCGGAATCTTTTAATCATTTTAGGTTCATTTTCTTCTTCTATTTAACAACACTGTTAGGTTTAATCGAAAATGTGAGATGAAATTTTGTGTTTATATAGTTTATAGAGATTGAAATTAGAATCTCCGTGTAACTTAGGTAGAACATTCATTACATTCATCATATTCTTAGTTTTTGTTATGAAGTTTTATTTGTATATTGTTATTTCTAAATCTGTTATGTTTTGGAAATTGAATATTGAGTTCGATTTTGTTCATTTTCTTCTTCAATCTAATACTGATAGGTTTCGTCGAAAATGTGATAAATCTGATTTCGATATTTTGAATTTCTTTTGTTTTTGGAGGTGGAATTTGAATCTCTGCAGATGAATATTCATTATTTTCTTAATTTTTGTATGAAATTTTATTTGTATATTATTATTTCTAAATCTGTTAGGTTTTGGAAACTGAATGTTGAATTCAATTTTGCTTGGAAACTGAATGTTGAATTCAGTTTAGAAATCTGTTTAAGTTACTCAATTAAGTTTTAGATCGGATGTGTGAAATTACGAATGATGATTTAGTTATATTTTTCAGGCTCATTTTCTTCTTCAATTTAAAACTGTTACTCTAAAACTATTTGTTTACACGAGAGTGATATTCTTTGTTTCTCTTTTCATCTTCGGATTCCTATCTAATGATCCAGGACGTAATCCTGGACGTGAAGAATAAGAAAATCTTTTTTGTTTTGCTTACTTGTGCTGGATTTTGAAATATTTTTTGTTTTTTTATCTATTTTACATCTTTAAGTAGTAAAAAAAATTAAACAAAGAGGGAAGAAAAAAAAAAGAAACTCCATAATTTCAAAAGAAAAAAATACCAAATCATCAATAAACGGAAAGAGAGGGATTTAGGTTTCGTAGAAAATGTGAGAGATTGAGATTCGATTTTAAATTGCTTTTGTTTATGGAGGTAGAAATTAGAATCTCTGCGTAACTTAGATGAACATTCATTGTTTTCTTAGTTTTTGTTATGAAATTTTATTTGTATATTGTTATTTCTAAATCTGTTATGATTGGGAAACTGAATTTTGAATTTGATTTTGTTTGTAATGATTCTCAATTGAATTTTAGATCGGAGGTGTGAAATTATGAATAATGAATATTCATTATTTGCTTGTAGAATCTGTGTAACTAAGCTGAATATTCATTGTTTTCTTAATTTTTGTTAAGAAATTTTATTTGTATATTGTTTTTCTAAAGCGGTTATGTTTTGGAAACTGAATAGTGAGTTCAATTTTGTTTGTAATGATAGTTACTCAGTTAAGTTTTATAGATCGGAGGTGTAAAATTATAAATATGATTTCATTTGTTGTAAATTTCTGTTTTCTCAGTTGTTGAAGGTCTATGGTCAGTGTTTGGGGAGTTTGAGTTAGCTTCACATGGATTTGACAGGGAGAAGATGATCATGTCTCTCTGTTATGGTTATACAACTGCTCTCTTTGCCGCTCCTTTCCTTGGCATGCTTTCTGATTTGATGTGAGTCTCTAGTTTTACTCGCTATCAATACTAGATCAATTAGAAACCCTAATTATGTTTTTGTAATTCAGTATTTGTAAATATAAGATTTGTTTAATTATTTTATGTTGTAGTGATATTTATCAGCCAAATTATAGTATGAAGTTCCTTCCTTGTGGAAGAATTACTAACACTGATTGTTGATATTTCTCAATTCGCTGATGTATTTTATGTTGATTTTGGTGGATGTTTGAGATGATTATTATGGAGTACTTTTTATTTTGAAAATGCAACCTTCCGAGAACTGTGCATTTCCAAATTTTAAGGATGATTCTATGTGATGTCAGTTTCATTTTCCAGTGTATTACTTTTCAATGTTTCTATCAAATTGGTTAAAGCATGCTTCTACGTGTGATTTGAACTTGAAGCAGGATTTGCTATTACTGATATAAACATCTTTGTTATTCCAGAAGTACTACCTAAACAATGCACAATCAAGACATGCATTTTCCAAAAGAAATTTTGAAGTTTTTGTTAATGTTAAACTAACTTACTACTTTCTATATGTATAGAGGTCAGAAGAAAGTTTGTTTGATCTTTTGCATTCTACACTTATTTGTTGGTGTATGGAAGAAGATTACGCAGCAACCAAGCATTTTCATGACTAGCATATGTCTCTCTATGACCAATACAATATTCTCATTCAGTTTTGAGACTTGGATGGTCATTCAACATGAGAAGGTAATCAGTAATTTTCTTCTGTTATCTTCAGTAAGAGCTCAGTTCTTCCTTATTAAATAACTTTTTTGTATTTCGTGTGCAGCAAGGACACAGGCTTGACTCACTTAATGACACATATTGGTTAATAACTTTCTTTGAGTCTGCATGTTTTATTGCCAGCCAAATGTTTGCAAATTGGCTGTTTGATAATGATATGGAGAAAAACACTGCTCCTTCCTCTGCTGTCATCTTCTTAGCAATCATATGCTTCATTTTGCTCACCAGAGGATGGACAGAAACCCCAGGAACAACATCTTTTAAGGAGTATAGTATGTCCTTCTATACATATATTTTTGGTGGTAAGCTCGCATGCTTTTCTCAGGCGTCTTTACTCTTTATTCTTTTATAATAATAAACGGTTCATTATTTTATTTATTTTTAAAAAGTTACACTATTTTCAGTACCCAACATTTCTTTGGAAATCAGATAACTTATCAATTAGTAACCATGAACATTCTAGAATTACAAAGAAGCTAGTCCATTTGATTTATGTCGCTAGTAGATGAATTTTGATGCCTTGTCTTCAGGTCATGTATAGTCTTTTGCCATGAGTCAATGTTATAAAAGCCTATTTCTTTCCTTCATTATTTTCTACCTATTTACCCAAGCTTTCCTTTTCTTAATTGTTCTCTTCCCTTGCTATCCCTGATATATTTGGTTCTCTATTACTTTCCCTTGACAGTTTTTGCTTTGCATCGTTTTTATATTGTTTCATAAATATATGGTTCACCATTAATTCCTTTCTTGTGTTGCAAGAAACCGGCTACAAGAATCTACTGGAAAATGGAAATACCATAAGACAGGAAATATACCCGTAGTTGTTCAACTGTATTAAATTTGGATCTAATGGCTGAGATTTAACCTTTTTGACAGCATGAAAATGTATCTCGGAATTTGTTTTGCTCTTTTGCAATTGTTAAGTTTCTGATGATCAACCATTTGCTTGTGATCTTTTTATATGCAATTTTCCTTTTCAACAGTTCGATCTTGTTTTTATTTTAGTTTCATTTTCAAGCTGTATTAGACCTGAATGACATACTGATTATGATTTATAATCCACAGATAAAAGGATATGGCTGTTGACCTGGGCACAGACTAGCCTTCACTTCTCCATTGGACTTTTTTGGATTCTTTGGGCACCTACTGTGGTGGTATGATATCAAAATTTTAGAGTATAGCTTGTGATATACAGTGTCTTCAATTTATTTGGAGAATATTTGAAACAATTTGAACATGAGCATATTGCATTGGGTGAATGTTTTACTGGATTACTTTTGTTCAGGATCTTTTGTATTGGCGAACCTAGAAATGAACTTAATTCAGAAATTAATAAGGGATTTTGTTGTTCAGTTCATTATTTTAGGAAGATGTATCCATGATTGAATCTTTTTGAATAAAATGCTTCATGTTATTGAACCTGTTATATTTTCAGTTTCAGTATATATTTATGTGCTCTTAATGCATGTGATTTTAGGCTGATGGACGAGAAGTGCAATTAGGATTGATATTTACATGCTTTTTGGGCTCAAGGATGCTAGGAAGCACTGTTTTTCCGTGTCTCACTAGTGGACCATCATCACTTAGAATTGAGGACTGCCTAGTATTTGCATACATCATATTGGCTGTTCTCTTGTCTATTGTGGCCTATGACTATCAGGTGCAGTTATTATTGTCTTTAAAAAGTCTCAAATATACTTTTGGTCAGATTTTCAATCTTGAAGTCTACATTTGACTCATCAATTTTTCATGTGCAGGAAATTGGAGTTCTGGTGACACTTTTTAGCTTGTTTCATGCTTGTGTTGGCTTCGTTTTACCATCACTTGCTAGACTGAGGACCATGTAATCTCATTACAAATAGTTGTGCTTATTTGTTTGCTCAATAATGGATTTATATTTTTAATTTCCTTGTTTGCAGGTATGTACCTAATGAATTGCGTGGAGGGATGATGGGGCTCTCTCTTGCCCCTGCAAATGCTGCAATTCTGCTATCTGTGGTGCAGGTGTGTATTTATGCATAATTTTTTTTCTTTTTCTGAATTGTAGGAAACGTTTAATTATCCATTTTGGCATTATTAACATGAGTTGACATGAGCCATATCGTATGAGTAAAGATAAATTTTTGAGGTTTTGAAGTTAGAATGGCATAATTGTGGAGTCGATGGCATAAGAATTTGCTATTCAAGAGTGGCCCTGTTTAAATTCTTCCGTTGTTAGTAAAAGTAACAGATACTAGTCCTTGTTTAAATTCTTATTGTGCCATCAAGAGTCATCTATGAAATAATTTATCAAGCTGGCTGCCACTGCTTTGAAATTGGCCATAACTTTTTTGATTGCCCCCACCTTGTCCCTGAAGTTTATTAGCTTATAGGGTGATATTGCCTACATATTAGGTTCACAAAGAAGGGTTAAATTAAATCCATAGAATGATATTTTAGGTGTAATATACCTTTAGGCTCTGTTTGCGGGATTGGGGGGAGGGGAGTAGACAGTAGAGTGAAAAATAGAGAGATCTTCCATCTTTTTTGAAATAGTGATTTTGTAGAGAATGATAAACGAATGTTTATGATTAATATATTTAATTTTGAGAGTATTATAACAACAGATTGAATTCGAAGAAATTATATAAATCCTCCAAAATCCTCCTACGGTACAATAATAAACCCCCCAAAGTCATCCCCTCCCAAAGCCCTTCATCACTTTTACTTCTTCATTCCTTTTACCCAAATCCCTTTCCTCCCCTCCCTCCAAACTCGCAAACAGAGCCTTAAGGGGAGTTGTGGTACCGCAAGGGTTCTGTTTCTTAGTTGTTTTTTCTGGAACAAGGTTATGTTCCTAAGTTATTTAGTATTTATTACTTATTGTTAGTTTTATTATAAATGTTCGGAAATTTTCATTAAACATATTCAACAAGCAATAATTGATTGATAATTCACTTTTGCTACCCTTGGAAAAAGGCTACCAGGGTAATCCATCTCTTGAATATTTGTTTGCAATATTCTCAATGCATCTGTCTAAAAATGATTTTATGAAGAAAAAAAAAGTATTTCTCAATCATTTTATTTGTATTTTCTGTCATATAAACTTCCTTTCTACTGTTGCAGGGTGGCTATTATCGAAATGTTGGAAATGCAACTCTAATGGCGTTTGGTGCGTTTGGTTTGTTATTAGCAGCTGGATGCATGCATGCCCTGAAGCAATGTGGGAAGCAACCTTATAACAACTGGCATAAACAGTGAATGCATATATACACCCCCTTTTGCAGGATTTGGGTAGTGGTGGATACAACTGGCTCTCTCGTTGCACACTACTACGGGGTGTAAAAAGATTAATAACTTAGATGATGAAATTGAAAATGCAGGCAAGAGTGAAAGGAAATCAGAGAAACACAACATCAACTATTAGTGAATACAGCATCAGCTTTTAGTGAATGCTGAACTGGACTGTTATTGGGGTACTTTCTGTTAAGGAGACTGAACATTGAAACTTCACAGTTTAATTCATTCTTTGAATTCAGTCTGTGATAACAAGTTCTCTTCTACTTCATGTCTACCATTTCAAATTATGGAAGACTAATGGGCTTATGATTCAGCCGATATATTGTAACTTCCATTCTTTTCTCCTTGTGTTTGCTTATCTCCGATATGATCAACTAAGCAAGCATCTGAAGCCGCTATCACAATTTGCAAACGGAGGAACATGGAAGTTTCTCTGGAAATGCACATGAAGATCACAAGGTGAAAATTGATTCTTATCATTTAGGCTTTGTTAGCGTCACTAATGTGAGTTGGGATTGTTAGTTATAGAGAATTTAGTGTATCAGTATTAGTATTAGTATAACCTATATAACACCTGACTAATCCTTGCATGCTAACAAGTTCTGAGCAAAAAAGAAAAAAGTTTTTATGGTGTCAACACTTGCAACCGTGTTAATGTGATTTTTATTAATGTGGGGTACACAAATCTAGCAAGTAGGTAGGTATGCTTATTCTTCTATTTGTGCTTGTATTATACCAAAAGGAGCAATGTAAAAAAACTTCCTGATAAATAGATGTTAGTTTAATGTTTTTTCACCTATCAGGAGGAGTAGTTATTTCTGTAGGTTATAAAAGTATTTATTTTCTTTTCTTTCAAAAAAAAAGTATTTCTTTTGAAGTTAATCCAAACTCATCATAACAATCACAATTTAATGTCGGAAGGAATTTTTTCAGATGGAGACCAATGTTTGCTTTGAAGTTTATTTTTTTCTTTTTCTGGTTGATCTGCAAATATAAAAAGTAGAGATTAAAGACCTAAGGTATATTAAAAAAAAGGTTGTAACTTTGAATAGCAATTGTGTTTGCCAAATCGGTTGCGTTTCACACAACTTATTGAAATTGCTGCGGTCTCTAGAAGATATCAGTTGGCACTGTCAAGAGTAGTATCCAACTAAACAGTGAACTTTGAATAGTGAGTAATATTTACTAGTAGTTTCAGTTATACTCCCACTCTTCTATACATTTCACACCTTTTACAAGTGGTTTTAACAAAAATAAAGGGCAAATGTTACTCCAGATTGCTTTAACTCTAAATTGGTTAAACAAAAATAAAGGGCAAGAGTCTAGATTAATTACAACAACAAAAAAAGTGAGAGGGCTTTGGATTTACCATCTATTAGGAAGTTAAGTTCATGGTGCGTGTATCATATATTTAATGTACAGTCTTGCTTTACAATTCCAGCGTCTAATCAGATTTTAGACCTTATTATTCATCTGACTATCGATAATTAACTATATGATAGAAATCATAAATTAAATACTATCTCTGTATCGGTAAGACTCTGAATCCCAATTTCAGGTGCCATTCATCTATTCATCATAATGTAGTTGTTCCCTTATCCACTTTGTAGCTACCCACTTCTCCCCTTTAATCACGGGGCAGCTCCCATGGAGTGATGTCTGCCAAAGATTATATAGAAAGATCGTCAAACAACGTGCATGAGATCAAAAGTATTTTTTAAATTTAGCAGGCATAATTAGTATTACATGCTGAGATTCACAACGGTTGCAAGTGAGTGATCCTTCCTCTCACCCACCTAGTAAAAGTATTTCATTGAAGGCTATAAATTTCAACTTGAAGGAATAGTGTTGAAACATCTTTTTATGTCTTTTCTTTCAAGTTTGAAATTCTAGAGAACCTCCAGTTTGAAATACCTCATATTGTTTGATTATTTAAAAATACAGAAATATATATATCAATCCTCATTTTCTCTACTTTATTTTTTCAAATTAGTAAAAACTATACGCAAGTCTTTTCGATTCGTCTCACTCATAACATCAATAGTTTCCCTCAAAAAGAAAAAATCAATAGTTGATTTTCTGTGATGTAAGTCTCCTAATCTCTTGTCTTAATCCCTACTCATTATTTTCTTTTGAAATTTAATTAAATGACAGCTGAATTCAGTTTCTCTATAACTTTTGCAGTTATGTAGATAAATATATTAACATAATTTGAGAGATTATTTACTTGTAAGTTCATAAAAAAAATAAAGAATAAATTACACACCCCTCCCCTTATAATATACACTCCCCTTCTTTAAAAGTAAAAACCTTAATTAAATTATACTCCCCTCCCCTAAGAGATGTTTGGATTACAATCCCCTCCCCTAAGAATTATTTAAGTACTATATTTCAATCCATATATACATAAATAAATATTTTTTATGATATCTACAAATTTCGATCCATCATTCAAGAAAAAGTAATCATTTCTTTTTAATTAATATCAATCTTAAAAAAAGTTTGATTATTTTATTATTAACTTAATGATTTAGAATATAAAATACATTTTTTATTACCCATAACTCATTGGTTTGGTAATTTTAAAAATTAATTAATTTTGTATTGTATTAAAAATAAAAATAAAAAATATTAAAGGAGTGAAGTGTAGATTTTAACATTACAAGGAGGGGAATGTAATTCAAGCTTCTCTCAAGGAAGGGGAGTGTAATTTTTTCTAATATGTTTTGCTAAAGAGGAGAGGGAAGTGTATATTTTGACATAAGAGGAGATGATAGTGTAATTTACTCAAAAATTAAACAGTTTGTCTTCAATCATCAGACGTAATTTTACACCTAAAATCTTGAAATTCTGAGTTGTCTTATACCTTAATCTGTTAGCCCCATTCAAACCTTAAATATGCAAGTTATACAGTCCAACCGACTTGCCAATTACAATCCTTTTCACCCTTTCTCTTACCTATCATTATTTGATTAGTGGTATGGATAACTTTGATCCTCGCTCAATATGAAATCGATATGAATTATCTCAGAAACGTTGTTCTCAAGTCTTCATTTCATTACTCATTAGTGTTGCCCAGAAGACGAGTAAGAAAAGTGATTGTATCGAACATGTCAAGAATAAAAATACTAACCGGATCAATTGTACCATTAGGGAACAACGAATAAAATAGAAGTCCGTCTCCTTTCAGTGGCTTGATTTTTAAACCAATGCAATCCTCAAAATTATAGCTACTGTCCATGTTCAACCCATTCTACACAATAATAATGCACAAATTAGTAAAGTGCGTAGCTAATTATGTGAGTCGAGATGCAGAGACAAAGTAGATTTTACCTCAAACGGAAACATGGTCTCCCCACCTTCTGGAACATCTGTTAAATACAGCAAAAATGAAGCCACCTGCATGGTAACCAAAACCGACATTCTGAGTAAAAAACAGTTGGATAGACCAGTCATATACGGAACAAATCATACGATCCGTCTAAGCCTCTAATTGGATTGAATGTGCATGAGAACTAGTGAAAATCAGTTTATATCATATCGAATCCATCAAATTCGTTCAATCAATGTCCTTAGAGGAATGTAAATGTAAAATTTTAAGGTCCTCTGGTAAACCATTCTCAACTAAATTTATTCAATAAAAAATTTATAAATGAATCGATATATGGCATTAAAAAATATTCTAATGATTATTATTTTGGTAATGAAAATGATATTTTATATGAAAAAAATGAAGTTAAAAATAGATATGAGTGTCTACCGAAATGTTGTATGAATTTAGTATGAACTAGTATAGTTAGAATGATTCTTGCTAACTTGCGCTTTAAGGACAATTTTGTTTTGAAAATAACAAGTTTTTCCAAAGTTTAACGCACGATTTTTAAGCCAAATATTGTTATATTAACTTTTACGATGAATATTTCTATATGCCTAAAACATGTTAGCATTTGCCAATTAGAATTTATTTGTAAGTATCCAAATTACAAGTTACGAGTTTTCTAAGATATCTAATCTACATTAATTCATCTAGTAAGATGAGTGGCTTGAGTTCACAAGTTATGCGCCGTGATTGGGATTCGAACTCCGACACATCAACTTATGTGTGTAAGTTTTCAAGTGGCTAAAAAAAAGATGATGAGTGACTCGTTTATCAAGTGTGTTTCTCTTGGAATGTATAAATGAATCAATATAATTATTATTATTTTTGAATAAAAATGAACCAATATAATTTATTTTTACTAATATACAATAATTCAACTAGTAAGATGAGTGACCCACCAATCAAGTTATGAGTGACAGATTAATAATATTGATTTTAGTGATATTCATGTATATATAAGGAGTGGGTGACTCGCTTATCAAGTGTGTTTCTCTTGGAATTTATAAATGAATCAATATAATTTTTTTTAGATGAATATTATAAAAGATGACTTCTCTCAATTTTTTTTTTATAAAAGATGACTTCTCTTGGAATTTATAAATGAGTCAAATTCTGCACACTTGATAAGTCTCTGTGTCAGTGGGTAGACGATGAGGGGTAAGGATTGTCTACTTTTAAGGGGGGAAAGACACCTAACTTTCTTCCTATCTCTCGTCTTTTCCCTCCATATTTTTCGAATTTCTATCTCCTTTTTTTGCCTTAAGTCACGCAAAGGTAGAGACGGGAAAGGTAGAAAATCCAATTATAGAAGATGAACTCTAAAGGCATTATTATTTACAAGGTTTAATTGCATTTTTAGTCACTCTATTTTATTAAACTCAAAAATAGTCCCCCTATTTTAAAACCAAACTTTTTGATCCCTCTGTTTTCATATTTGCTGCAACTTTTCTCCCAACCCGTGTTTTTTGTGTGTGCCTATAATGGGGACTTTGATCCTAAAGAAAGGTGAACTTTGGCCACAAAAGTGATATTGTCTTTAGATTCACCACTGGGGCAACAAATCACCATTTTTTTAGTGCAAAAAACATGTGTTATATAACTAAAATTGCAACAAATGTAAAAATAGAGGATCAAAAAGTTCAATTAAAAAATAAATGACTATTTTCATGAGTTTGATATAATAGGGGGGACCAAAAGCGTAATTAAGTCTATTTCTAATAATCATAAATTATGAATTAGAACAACTACAAAAATGTACTAGTTTTGTTCTAACTTACCCTTTGGCTCTCTTGTGGGCCATATTCCGCGGGATTGAATGCATCATAGTGAGAGTTATATTTTTGTCCAACCTTATAGCGGAGGATGTTATATGCCTGAAACATGGTGATTCCTCAGATAATTTAGAAATCATCCTGAAAAGAAGAGGTTTTCAATTTCAACAAAATAAAAAAGAACTTGATTGGAGATAAAAGGAACCTAATACTCATACTCAAGAATTTAATTATTACTAATAGTATACATTGATGGTGTAATATCCCAATCATATCTTGTCATATAGATTTTGTGCAGATATTTATTCTTACTTTGACCACGAGTAACAAAAATTACGGTCTGAAATGGTAAAAGTTTTGTGAATTGATTCTCTGGTAAACATGATGAGTCCTCATCAATACCATTATGTATTAATTGTAATGCACCATTTCCATCTACAAACATGTCTTTCATGTAATGGAAATCTATGTTTGTTGCAAAAATGACCCCTTGGGAAGAAATGCCATTGTTATGTTGAATATTAAGTTCACTGTTAATATATTTGTTCTGCATCACGCAAAAGCATTAACAGGATTACTGCAGTTATATTTTACACATTAAGTCTTGACATTCCTTTCTACCTTCACAGATAACAGATTGTTGGTCTTAGTTGGAAATAAGTAAACATTTTAATTCTGTTTTGGGGGGGAAATGGTGAAACAGAAAAGCAGTGTTGGAAGGAAGTAAAGTAACTAACATTCATGCAACATTAATACATAAAGTAACTAAGTGAAGCTACAGAGCATGTGATGTGAGAAATATTTTTGGTGAATGAAATTGACAAGCTTTTTGATTATTCTGTTCTTACATTAGCAAGCAAGCAGTAGGGGGGCATAATAAGAATGTTACCTCTCCATGAGTCTTGGGAATTTTTGCTGCTCTGGCAATTTTCTCGTCAATGACTTCTAAAAGACCCGTCTTGTCCTCAGAAGCGCTGATAAACATACCAGAGCTGTTGAAAAAGATGAATACATAAGCTCCTGATATGATTTCATGGAACTATCACTGTGACATAATGATGTTGGATTTTAGAAGGTCCTCACTCCTCATAAGCATAATCATCAATTTAAAGTGAATCATGGGATGTATATGACCACAAAAAAGCGAATAAAAAATAATATATTTGGAAAACCTCATGTATTGAAACATTAAAGGATCACTTGAGGACATTATGTTGAAGAAATTCAGTTCAAAACTTAACAAGTTTACAAAGCCTATGATCCAAGAACTGCATGAAGTCTTCCACTCACTAGTAGAGAAGAAGTCAGGACTGGAGAAGTCAATCAAAACAAGATGTGTTGATATTCTCATCGAAAAGTTCATTGATCAAATTAGATGCAAGAAATAGAAGAGCAAACATAAAGGAATAAAATAGATAGCATCTCAATTTCTCAATTCTCATAAACAGAAAATCTATGTCAGGCTCACCATAATCCAAACCAGTTACAATACATTTATAAGTTGATTATCTTAGTCATTCCAAACAATAGCTTATTTCTTGTGATTTTCTATTTCTGTGAGTCTTATTGACCGTTTCTCCAATTTGTGATTAAATCACACAGTTAACCATTTAAATTTGTTACAAAACCATGTAGTTAATTATTCTACTCACAAATAACATACACACTACCTTGTTCTGATTCCCTTTGTACCTTCCTCTGTTTCTCCCTCGCGTAACATCAACCTTGATGGTGAAAGCTCTGCCTTTGCCATCCCAATTATGCTATCACATTGTTCTGCACTTGCAAATTTAGGAAAGTATAAAGCGCGAGGGTTCCAGCTCAAAACCTGAGGAACACAAATCAAAGTTACATTTGAGTGTCAAAGCTCAAATCAATCATGAAGTAGAATCATGAGCTCAATATCGATCCTATTCAAGTAACACTGAAAAGAATAAATTTGAGATTTATAATCATTCGCATAAAAAATCTATGAAATCAAAATCTGTGATGTCAATCGCGGATCGAATAAACAAAAAGAGGTTTGACTAAATTCCGCTATGCGGTAATGCTAGAGTTACTAAATAGCGTATCCCAAAACAATAACAATTTATTCAAATTTTGCTACGCTATACCAATGTAGCGCCCCTATAGGCGCTATTTACCAATCCTAATCAATATTTATGAAGCACAAACACACGGACACCGGACACAACAGCTCGTCGACACCGATGATTATTTGAAAACAAATGACATAATTGAATGTAATCATGTATGCCAGTGTGGGACACCGGGAACGCCTTCAACCAGAAGTGTCGGTGGCACATTGATCAAAATATAAAGTCAAATTCACCAAAATCAAATGATTCAACCAATTAATTAGACTAACATTTCACAACTTCAAACAGCTTAAAGTGCCACAATCATCTCAACCGATGAATTGCTGATTTTAACTAACCTAACCGAACAACATGTAAACAGAAAAATCATGAACGCTTGACGAAAGAATTCACAAACCTGAAAAGGAATCGAAGTAAGGAAATTATCACCGGACTCTCCAGCATGCAACAAACGATGCTCCGTCTCATCCTTCACCGATTTTTCCAGCAATCTCACTCTGACGCCATACTCATCTTCCTGAAAAACTCACCGATCCATTACTTCGAACAATTTCCAGTAAAACAAAAACAAAATCAGAAGATAAACAAGCTTAAAATCTAGATGAATATGATTAAAATTGAGAAGAAGAAAAAACCTGAGAGTGATGGAAGAAACTGAAACCGAAGAAACCAGCGAGAAAGAAGAAGATGCATAAGAGGAAAACAGAAGGTAAACCGAATTTCTTCGTTCTCAAGCTCCAATTTGCTTTAACCGTTTTCGCTTTCATTTGGATTTTGGATTGTACCAAGAGATTTTCGATTTTTTCTTTCTTCAAATCAAATGCGCTCTGAATGAAGCTTAAGAAGTTGATTATGGCGATTCTCTTTGTGGAGTTAACTTTTTGAACGGATTTCTGTTGGTTCACGCTGAGTGTGCCCGCTTAATTTTTTGGTTACACGCACGCTTGCTTATTTGAACTTTTGCACATACAATACAATGTTTTCGTTCAGACACGACTATTAATTTCAGTCAAAAGAGAAAACGCACTGCTATTAATTTAGTACTTCAAATAAATAAACAATTTTTTATTTTTTTTAAAAAGTAAAATAACAAAACAAATTTTTTTAGGCAATAACAAATTATTTCTAAAATATATAAAAATTATATTTTAGATTTTTTCTATTTTTTTAAAGTGTTTTTGTCAAATAGTTTAGTGGTTAAAATTCATTTATTAAGATGAATAAATGGAGTATGCAGAGTTTAAACCTTAACTACTTGTCTCTGTCAATTGAGCTATGCTTACGAGGACTTAAAAGTTTTTTCTATTAAAATGTTGGGAATTAGTGAGATACATTTTTTCCATATGTTTTAAAGATTAAAATGGCATATTTAAAATTATTTATTATTTTTATATATTTTAGGAAATAGATTGGAAACCAAAAATGAGAGTTTGTTAGTAGTGATTAAAAAAAGGAAAATGTTAAACTCAACGAAATATTCCGACATATAAGACAGGTGTAGTGTTTTTATTGGCTTGACTTGCTC
>Ga0228710_1002795_pt1 | contig 27695 bp, 12 predicted proteins | sample MedpolnodulmetaG_FD_177995 | JGI IMG/M metagenome (GOLD analysis project Ga0228710, IMG submission 177995) | Root nodule microbial communities from Medicago polymorpha collected in Santa Monica, California, United States - pink nodules | ecosystem: Host-associated > Plants > Roots > Nodule... | reverse complement strand
GGATCCGCCAACATTCGATTTCTCAACATAGAACAATTCTTCATCAGAAAAGACAATGGCCAAGCAGAACCCTACAAAAAACCAAAATCCAATAAAATAATCAAAATTCAACAATTAATAAAAAAAAAACAAAACAAACATTAAAAATGAAAACTTATGGAAAAACCCACTTGTAATTCCAAGTAACGAAGAAGAAACATTTGACGAATGCCAGTGACTCTAGCAGCTTCTTCCATATCAGAAGGTAATTTAACACCACGAGCTTCAACATCTTTCATAACCGCTTCAAAATTCAACAATGGTCCAAACTCTTGATCACCTTCTTCTTCTCCTTCCCCTCCACCATCTCCGTTTCCTCCGCCGTTGAAATTATCTCCGCCATCATCATCTCCGTCGTTGCCACCAATTTGGGGATGATCGGATTTGGGGAGTTGTAAAGGGGAAAGAGGGTCTTGATTGATACAATGGATTCTGAAATGATGGGTTTTGTTGAAGGAATTGTTGTTGAGAGTGATGGAACAGAATGTGTTAAGAGAAGGAACAGTGTTATTGATGTTTTGGATTGTGTTGGAAATGGTGAAACTGAGTGAAGAAGAAGAAGAAAGTGTCATGTTTTTTTTGTGAGAACGGTGTTAGATTGTTTCAGTGAGAATGAAACAGAAGAAGAAGAAAATGAAAGTGAAGTGGTTTTTTGTCTTTGAAAGACACTAACATAGGAAAAGACAACTAGGTTCCAAAATGTTTTGAGAAAAAAATATAAAAAAAGATCGTCGCCTGAGAGATTCGAACTCTCGCGGGGAAACCCCATGTACTTAGCAGGCACACGCCTTAACCACTCGGCCAAAGCGACTTTGTTGTCTAATCTTCTCTTCTAAGGAATTATATTGTATTTTAGAGGGAGATGTTCTTGTAAACATTTGTGCAATAACATTTGTTTGACTATGTAAATGTGAATATATTTAATTAAGAAAGTTTGGATTGAAAGAGAGAAGGATACTATATTTATTGATGATTGATTTAAATTTCAAGACTTTTGTTTTAGAAATTTCTCTCTGTCCATTGGAAATCCAACTCGAAAATCACACTACTAAAATTCAAGTTACACAAAATCAAATTTCCAACATGAAATGTGTGACATATTTTTTTTAAGAGGAGTACACTCCAAATTATCACGTCAACACCATCGGGCCAAATGTATGACATAGTTGTTGTGATTTGTTTCATTCCAACCTCAAGTACGCCATAACACCTTCTGAGGTATTGTATGTTTTGGGTGTAATCCCTTTACAATTATGTCCTTTATGAAAATGCTCCTTGTTGGGTTGAAGGTGTTGTTTATAAACTATCATTGATCTCGATTCTCATGCAATATGAGACTCTTACATGAACATGATTAGTCGCCCCTTAGTCGAGGTTAAGAGAGAGTTTGTAGGTCCGATTCTCACAGACAGCACCACTAATCTTGATCATAGACCATGAGTTAGGTTTTATAGTGGGAGGATTAGGACTTTAAGACCCTAAACCTTGATTGGACAGTTGTTTCAAAGGACATCCGTAAACAAATCATGGTGTGATTTTGATATGACGATCATGGTTTGATTAGTGGCCGTGTTTGAGAATACCTCTAGTGCAAGTATATATTGTTGTCCATTCAAGAGCTAGTGGTTTAGAACGACCCAATCTATTATTAGATTGAGCTCTGACTCAGTTTGAAACAATTATCAATTTCAATTGTCCAATCTAAATCAATGAAAAAATATATTTTAAAATGCTTTAATGAATGCATAGTTTAAATTATCTAATTTAATGGTCAAGGCTATCTACTATGTACAACTGTGTAATACAATTGCAACGTTACAACTAGTCATCTAGATCCAAGTTACCCACCAAGTACAAAGCAACGGGTAGTATTTGGGTGACATAAAATTGTTGACATTGGTGATATTGACCAATAACAATGTCACAAGTGACTTTTCTCTCTCTCTTGCACAAGAATTGTGACATTGTGATTGATCAATGTCACTAATTCTATGTCACCAAGTGCTACTCCAAAGCAACCAAGATACTGAAAGCTTCTTCTTCACAAACATGAACAATATGATTGAACAAGTACATGTACGCTATAATGAAAGTTCCATCATCGTCCCTGAAATATTTAGTACTTGAGTACAAATCCACTTTTTTTTATAGAACAAATTCACATATTTTAACACAAAAGTCTAAATTATTCACGACAACTAACCTTTGTAAAAATAAACTCTTAATTTTATCTAAAAATGTAATCTTTCTAGTCTCCGTTATAACTTATAAGCATAAGTACATAACATCATACTTATTAAAGAAGTTAGTCTAAAAATTGTTCCTTCAAAAACAAAACAAGTAATTTGAAAATAAAACATACAGTGATTTTGGAGATATCACCAAAATATAGTGAAAGTTAAATTTGATTATATTTCAAATCATTCAACATAAATATATTTTTTCTTTATACTCAACTTCTGAGAGAGTATTTCTGGACCACCAATTATTCTAGAACGATGCAAAAATCTGGGAGTATCAGTACAAATGTTATCCACTAACCAAAGTTTAATTAATAAATAAATACGAAAATCAACTAACATATAACACAAAAAATGCCGACCCTAACAGGTCCAAGCAGAAAGACCAATTGCCAACTAGCATACTACATTTGCTTTTGTCATTTACAAAGAAACTAAACTTGGGTCACAACTATACATATAATAATGCAATATCTTTTATATACACCGTCGGTGTAAAGATTTTACACTGTCAACCAATCATAATTACTTTTAAAGTCATCATACATATGTATGATTGTAATTTGTTTGAGTGTGTAAAACTTTTTATACTAACACTACCAAAATCAAACTCCAGAAGAAAAACTAGTATCAGAAAATTACATTAATTTGGGAGCTCCAAACTTTGCATCTCCAATATTCTTTCTTTTGGTCACAACAATGACCTTCACAATTGATGTCTAAAATTAACAATTTACACTGCAAGTATGTCAAAATGAAGAATGAACCTATGTGTTGATAAATACAAGGGCTAATCCCCACACAAACAAAACAAGACAATATGTGAAATTGCCTATGAAAAATGTACAAAGAAAAAATAACTTTACACGAAGGAAAGAAATGGAAAATGTTCACATATGCAAATTGCTTAAATAAAAATGCATAATGGATCATGAAATTAACATTTTCCTTCTCTTTCCCACGTACAAAAAAAATTTAAACCACACAACATTTCCATGTGTATATAAAATAAAAAAATAAAGAGGAACTATGGTTTCTTGATTCTCAAGAAAAACTTTCTGTGTGTCTGGACTTGTGGGAACGGCGCGCCTGCTCGACTGATGCTCTTGGTGTGGATACAGAACGGTCGAGGGATTCAGGTTGAGCATCTGAAAATCTAGGAACAAGCTTGCACCCGAGTTTTCTTGCAAGTAACCTAGGAGAACCGCGTGCACTGTGAGATTTGGTCGCGGTTTTCATTTCCTTTTTTATTTTAGTGAATTCTTCTTCAAGTTCTCCAACTCTAGTACTCATTCTATCCATATCCACCTTCAAACCCTGATTTTCGCGCACAACAGCAACCCATCCGTCTCTTTGTACAATTTCTCCGGCCGTACCACCTCGAGCAGTCGATCGAGCAGGAACTGCTGGAGCGCTTTCGCCATCCAAAGCATTGACACATCCGGCTAATGCTGTTCTCAAATGCAGCTGTTCAAAGAATAAGACTTGAAGAACAACTCTGAGGGGTAACCTATCATTTTGAGATGCATGGGCACATGCATGGATTGAGAGTTTTTGGTAATCAATGATGTTGCATAGTTCTTCTTTTTCTTTATCAGAGAGCCAAGGATGAGCCTGCAAAGTGTCGCAAGCATTCAATAAACTAACAATTCATGATCACAGATTAGCAATTGATTGAAAATGCAGCTCAGGAAAATCAAACCTTGAAATATATGTCCAGTGCTCGGTAGAGTCCGTCATGCAATGATCTCGATGACTCGGGAAGGGCTTGTGCAAGAGCACGTAACTTTTCTGGTTTTAAATTAACATCAGACGCAATTTCGCCAATATAGCTATCTATCAACTTCGCAACTTTCCTTAACGATTCAGACGACGATGATGCTTGTGGATCAAGCGAGGAAGGAGAAAAGGCGGTTAAATTTGATTCCGTAAGTACAAAATGATGGACAATATGTTCAATACAATCTGTGTTATACAATGCATCAGAATCTGCATAAGCAGGAATGAGAAGACTATCTAATGTTGCAAGTTCCAATTGCATCCCTATTCTTCTCTCCAAAGATTCCTTGCAAGCTTGATCAACATTCAATATCGAAGCTACACGAAGAAGTCCAAGTAAGAAACGGCAAAAAGATTTTCCCTTCTTTTGAGGAAGAAGTTTTTCAATGCTTTCCAAAAGAACCCTCTGATCAACGGCAGCACTAGCAGGCGTCAAACTAAAACTCGCAACTGTTCTCGTTTTGCCACCTTGTCCACCCTGCCACCGACCGAGACCTGGCAAGTGCTTCCTAGAATAATACATTATGGCACCTGCAAGGCTTTCGGGTCTCATACCTCTCGATCGCATCGTCCTAATAAGGCTCTCAAACAATCTCACACTGAGATATGAGATGTCTTCAAACCACCACTCGGATTCTGAGGTCCGAATCCTAGCGCCGGTATTTATACCATTCCAAAGAATGCTTCCACCCGGGCTCTGAAAACTCCCATACATCATCATCGGCCATCCAAATAAACTCGGGTCCGTGCAAGCCATCATAGATAGAGCGTTTAAACACTTATCCACTAAATGAAGATTTTCAGCTCTTGATAGAATAGGCTCAGAGCTTTGGAGAGCCAAAATACAATCTTTCCAGTTGCGCAATATATTTTTATGGAAAAAGCTCTCTGACTTTGTCAACAAGTTGCCTTCTTCGTATTCATCCGTCATTTCAAGGTATTCTGCAGCACAGTGGACTAATACTACATTTTTCGCTGTCAGCTCTACACGAAACCCGTAACAGAATTTGGCCACAATCAAGAAAGTTTCAGGACCCCCAAGAAATTCTTCCAGCACCACTGTCAGGTTCTTCTCATAGGTATTCTTGGAATCTTCATAGGTACGGGCAATTTTTCCACATCTTGAAACAAGAGGAAACTGCAGTTTCACGGCATATCTTACTCAGACTCCAAGACAGCATTACAAAGGCATAACAGAACAACTATTGCATACAAAGATTTGTTTCGTGAAAATTCCCCTTATTTGACCGTGCAATTATGCGGGAATTCAAAATTGAAATAAAGAGAAAACCGGCCTCCAAATAAATTTTCTCCAATATCTCAAAATATTCACCTTTTCCTTTTAATTGTAGCCACATAACTTCCAAAACAGTAGATCAAGTGAACTAAGTGCATTTAAAATGTTAGCTTCATCATTAACTAGACAATTAAGAACTAGCCATAACAAAGCTGCAATGAAGTGATCTCTAGTTAATGAGGGGTTCATAGTCTCTTCAATTAAATACGTATTTAATTCATATACAACGCAAATGTAAAAAGTCAAAAACATTTAACTTCAATCATAACTGTTTATAAAGTCACACGTATGATTGGTTGTGATGCGCAGACAGACAATATAAAACTTTTTTACATTAATAGGGTTAGAACAAATCAAACTAACAGTAAAATAGGTCACAAAGTAGGAGCACATTAATTGGTTTGGATCAAACTAAAAACAAAAGATCAAAAATGAATAGGATAAACTAGAACCACAAAAGAAAAAAATCTCAACCACTACTCCACTATCAAATTATCAATAGATTATTATTAGTGAAGGAAAAAGAACAATTATGAAATGAAAGTGCGTACCTTATGAAGATGGAAATTGACACCATCAATTGACACAGTAATATCACTTGGCAACCCAGAATCACTAAACCTACCAAAAAAAAATCAGGAAAAAAAATCACATAAAAATCTGTTTTGAAACTATAAAGTTGCATGTATGACTTGGATTCCACTAAAAAAAATGTCATTATCTTACAAATTCAACATCATAGGAAAATAAATTCAAAGTGATCATGACAGAAAATGCAACTGAAAAGACCAATAAATAATTCTAATTCATGTAACAAAGAGAAAGAAAATACCAGTGATGACCTTGAAGATGAAACCCAGAAAGCTTCCCGGGTGGAGCCATTTTGAAGCAAAGAAATACCCTCTTTTTTTAACCAAATTGTCAGAATTCAGTTAAATACCAATCATATTTTTTTTACCAGACTTTACTTACTTTTCGACCAAATCGTCTCGGTTACTCTATCATCATGGTTGTTATCAAATTATTATGTATTTTTTAAAATAAAAGAAAGAAAAAGGTATGAATGAAGGGAAGGGAGAAGAAAGGAATAAGAAGAACAAGAAGAAGAGAGACAAACAGCGACGTGAAGGTAACTATGTGTTATGTCTTTATAGGAAGAGAGAAAAAAAAAACACAAAGTGTGGTAGTAGTTGTAGAATACAAAGAAATAAGGTTTGAATTAAAAATTGAAAGAATGGAAAATGACAGAGTGATCACGACGACAGAAGTGGTCGTGGTAAAGTAAAGCAACCTTGTTGGATTAAAATAGGAGCAGCACTGTCTTAAACCAAACCGCTTTTTAGACCAACTATAATTACAATATTTCTTCTACTAAAGTGTGCCCTAAGTCCTAACATAAAGGGATATTCTCAAGCAAAATTGAGTCAATATAAATTGATGTATCTGGTACAAATTTTGAACCAAATACATTAGTTTTTGTTGACCAAGGTCAAATGGAGTAAGGAAATGTCAAAAGGTGCCCTTAAGACATTGATTAAGATAATATAAATAAAATTATTACATTTGAAAGTGGTAAAAAGTGATGAATTTAATTCTTTAAAAGTTAAAATATTGTTGAATCCAATGAAAACCTACTATTTTAAGTTTCTTTAACAAGTGTTCTTAGAACAAAGGACACTTGTTAAGAATTTTACAAATAATAAGCATTTATCAAAAAAAAATTAATTTATAATTCTTAAAAAATAAATTGACACAATTTCTAATACATATTTTCATTTGTGGATCCTAAACGTGTGTTAAGGACAACATGTGTTTTATAGACACATGCTAAGTATCCTTAAAAATATCTTATTTTAATTATATAGTATAGTTCACTTAGTAGTCTTTTAATGATAATTTCAATTGAAGGGTGCATTTGAAAAATAAATGCATTATTGATAAATTTAATGAACTACTACCTACTATTCTTAAGAGATGAATTGTTTGTTGGTGATTTTACCTTAACTATAGGACACACACAACTTATGACTAAAACTACATTATTTCATACACTAGCTAACAAGATGTTTGTTAGTGAGTTATCAATGAATATAAATGGGGGGCAGATAAGAGGAGCGTCACACACCCATCTAAGCTAAGAACAACATTAATGACATTTGTATTGAGAGTGTGATATGTTGTGTAAATCATTTCTTGTCCCCCTTGCCATCTCATTCATTCTCCACTAGCTCCTTCCCCCTAACTAAAGCTTGTTTTGTTATTCTTTTGGTTTGTGCACAACAACTTTGCTTCTTTAAATTCTAGAGAATCATGGTCCAACCATAACACGCGTGGTTTTGATCCTCCTTAAAGAAGAGTACCTTCCAATATGGGCCATGCCTCTTGTTTTGTGGTTACCGTTGTTAGGTGGGTGTTGGACCCACTTACTACTCATAAACTAAGGTAGCATTTGTCCTTTGAGTAGTGTTTGAAAAATTCTTAACTTTAAAAGGGAGAGATTAAAATTTAATAAACAACTTCTAGTTATGGGTCATTCTTTATACGTATGTAAAAAGTTACATTTGTTTCGACCTGATTAATATTACTTTATAATTAAGTGTCATTACAAAATATACTTTATAAAATGAAATTTTGCTGTACCAAAAAAAAAAGAAATTTTGTTATCCGGTAAATATAACTTAGTTGATAGGATCATTATAATATATGTAAAATGAACAAAAGACTCTTTGACGGATAGAATAGTTGAGTGGTCACAAACATAGATATTACGCTCTTTGATTTCTTAAATCACTTTTTTTTTAGGAGAAATGTGATTTGTGTGATAGAGAAGACAACTATTATTACCTTAAGACGTGGGAAAAATATTTGTTCATGATAGTTAAACCTTCAATTAAGTGCCCTACGTTGGAACATTATTATTATGTGAAGAAGGAACATATTTTGCAAGCTTACTGCATGAAAACATTCTCATTGACGTAGTTAAAAAGAGAGTAACTAGATCAATGAATCACTACACAAACATGGGAATCGCACGTAATGACATTTACATTTAAAAAATTCTAATAATTTACGAAAAGAAAAGTTTTTTAAATATAACCACATGAATTGTGTCAGTATAGTATGACGGTGTCGTGTGCCTGATACCCTACACATTTTTTATCTGAAGTGTCGGTAGAGGTAGAAGTGGATAAACAAACGATGTTGAATATTGCTTATATTTTTTTCCTTAATTATTTTTATGTTTGTTAGACAAGATAACTGATACACTAAAACAACAATTATGATCAAACTGTGACCGTGACCTTCTCAGCTCAATCATTTGAAAGACTACATTGACCTAGCTAGATATGAACATTGGAATGGCAGGTGATAGATGATGCTTAGGTATGATGTAAGGGAATAAATATACAAGATTAAAATAGAAAATTTAGAAAAGGAATATATAGAATTAGTAGATGGTAAAATAGATAAGCGTGGAGGGAAAAAAATATAAATCAATTTATAAGTGTTTTTTTAACCCTGTAATAAGATGTCATCCTCTCACCCTAAAATTTTAACATAAAAATAGTAAGATAGATAAGGTCATTGCGCAATTGCAAGTTTTTATGAGATTGCTCCATGCGTATATTTGTTAACAAAGTACTTTTAAAAACGTGTTTTTTTAAAAAAAGAAAAGAAAAAGAAATTGTATTAGTGTTTCTTAAAAGAGAAAGCGTGAAGACTTGGTTGGGTCCGTAACAATTTTCTCGATGACCAATTTAATACTTGAGAGAAAATAATATTTAAATTAACTTTAACATTTTTATACGAAAGATAAACTAGCATCCACCTCATTATAATAGAGAGACTAATTTAAAAATATCATTGACTAATTTGATATTATTTTTTATTGAAGATTAAATTAAGTCGCAAGAAAACCGCCAATAAATTGGTCCTTCGTTCAAAGAGAAAAGAGGATGTGTATTGATGGTGTAAAATAAAAATTTAGTGCTTTGAATTGTGTGTGCAAAGTGGACATAAAGAGTGTTATGTCTAAATGGAATTCCAACATAAATTCTATGCTATTAGATATACTAATTGGAATCCCAAAATAAATTCTATGCAATTAGATATACAAATAAATAAGATTGGTCTCCTTCCTCTCAAAAAAAAAAAAGATTGGTCTCCTTCAAAAAAAAATTGTAATAAAAGTTACTATGCTATTAATTTTTTTTATAAAAAATATTTTATTTATATGTTAACAAGATCATTATGCAAAAATTATTTTATTATCGATAATTCTATATGGAAGTTAGTAATGATAATTTCATCAAATTTTGGCCTGATCATTGACTTTTTTAATTCGTGGTTAGTCTTCCCGATATTCCTGAGAATATTCATGCTAATTTGACTACTAATTTTTTTTCTTTTGTCCAAGATAGTTGTTAGATTTCCTTAAAAAAAGATAGTAGTTGTTAACATATCTGTTTAATTTTCCTTTAAAAAAAAAAGCATATCCGTTTAATTTAATTTAAGAAATTCCTACAATTTTGGATGAATTGAAGAATGTTCATATCTCTCCTTCTCCGCCTTTGAATCATAAAATATGGACTCGTTCTAAATCAGTATTTTTTTCTTCTAAAAACTCAGTATCCGATCCAACAATCGACTAATTCGAAGGACCAATTTCACCGTCTACTTGCGGGACCCATCTAAAACCAAAACAAAGCTTTGTATGAATTTGTCCACCGAAATTGACACCAGAGAGAATCAAACCTAAGACCTTGAGATGAGCAAACTCCAAGATCTCAAAGTCAATCTAAAATGGGTTCTAAATCGGTATTCTTACCTTTTGAAGATCCTTGTGTATCCTTTTGTCATTCAACAATTGAAACTATGGATCATTTATTTTTCTCATGTCCGTTTGCTTACCATATTTGGAACTGATAGATAAGTGGTATCTTGGAGATTAAAGTTGGTCATATATCTTCTATTTCCTCAACAAAGATTCTGACTTAACTAAGGACTTAGTCTTCTCAAATCTACTAGCTTAAACAAGTCCTTTGAGTTTTCACTATGATGGAATAAAAAAATGGTTGTGATTACACAAGATAACTCAGAGAAAAGAAGATATGAAATTTTGCCTCGAATACAAGTGAAAAGCTTTCTAACATAAAAGTATTTGAGATTTGAGATTTGAGATAAGGGTTCAATTGCCTCTTTCTACTTTAGTCTTGATTTGGATTCTACGCATTTTACAACATTTTAAGAAGCTGCAATTGAAGTTTCCTACAACTAAATAATTTACATAAAAATTATAAATAACTCATTGTTTGTCTATTTCATTTGACGACACACATTACATGTCTACATGTGCTATTCTCTTAGAGGCATCCAATGTAAACGTATAACACACCAAGGAAAGAAACAAACAAACAAGAAAATGGATGACTAGAAATTTTGGAATTGCGATGGTGGAGCCAAATGCTTAGGAATCCAGATTGTGGCGTACAACCATCCATAATCACTATACTAAGAGTTCTATCTTCATTATTTTTTTTAACACTATCAACACTCATTAGTTAATTTTGGTTAGTTGCTGAGTTAGTTAGGAAGTTATGGTGAATCAGCATAGTTCGTTATATTAGCCAGAAGCTTATGCACTTTGTATATAAACATTTGTTGCATTGTTTATGTAAATATAGTTGTGATGGCAGCTTCCTTAGTTGATTAAAGATACCAAAAAACTTGTGCACCGCTACATTTAATTAACATTACAATTATAATAATAAAAACAGTAATTGAAAAAATCAACAGTGTGAAAGCACCCGTGGCCTAATGGATAAGGCGTCTGACTTCTAATCAGGCGATTGTGGGTTCGAGTCCCACCGGGTGTGTGTGTTTTGCTTCTTTTTTCTTTTTTCTATTTATGTGCTACTAACTTCACTAGTTAACCTATTAGAATACTTTTTTTATTTATTGTAATTATTTTTTATATATAAAGAAAAAAAATCATAAACAAAGTTCCATCATATAACACATTTTTAATTTAACAACAAATATATATAATAGAATACATGTTTGTAATTTCTTCATTCGGTTTTGATCAGTGTAACTGATATTAACTAAACTGGATTTTTATGTTTTGAAAATTTATGTTAACAAACAACATTTTACCAAATTATTTGTCACATGACTAACACCAACTATCACTTTTCTGATTTAGGGTCCGTTTGGATTAACTTATTTTAGAGCTTATATAAAACAGTTTATGCAAATAAATAAGTTTTTAAGGTAGTTTATGAAAAAACAGTTTACGAGGATACAATTTTCGTTACTGAGAGCTTATAAATTAAAATAAAATCTTATTTATTTACATAAGCTATTTTTCATAAGCTCAAACCAAACGGGGACTTAATTATTTGAGAATGAGGTAGATATCACAAAATAGTAGAAGTCAAACGAAAATAAGGACTCAAAATGAAAGGAAGGGAAAACAAGACATAAACATGGAACAAACACAACAATGACTATTTATAAAGCTAACGAAAAGAAATAGAAAAACAATTTCAAAACCCACGTACTTAAAATTCGTACAAATTAGTTGAACTATAGTTGAATGTAGTTCGACTTGTTAGGTTATGTGAATTACTCCATTTAATCCTTTTTATAAGAGACAAATAAGTCAACATGTATTTAGTTCAAATTATGGAATGACCTGGTGCATCCAAGAACACGAGACATAATCAAACTTGACAGAGTCGATTGCAACAGTGTAAGAAGCTATTGATCTTAACGATTCCAGACACGATATTCAGGATTTTTAGTTTGCATTGTTGAATTAGGGTTTTGAAGAAATTCAGGAGGAATTTCAGGATAATAGATGAAATCGTTATTGAGCGCATTGATGATTGGTTCGAGTTGTTCACGCGAAATCAAAAGAAAATTCTCATCAAGCTTCTCGGAAATCTTCAATTAGAACTTGACACGGGCTAAACCGTTGTCGCTTGGAGGAATAATCGTCACCGGAGAAGGTGTGGTGCACAACGGAGGTGTGGAGGTAATGGAGGAGGATGAGGTGGAGTTCAATTTTTGATTTTCGTTACCATGGATATAATCGGAGCTCTATGAGACCATGTGAAATAGAAGTAAAACTAAGAGAAAAGATTGAAAAATTCCTATTGATTGACAATGATTTTCTATATTGTAATTTTATGTTACAAAGATAGCTATTTATAGGAGATGCTACTTTGTTCCACCTTAACACGTTCTGCTGAGACAGTTGGGAACATTTGTCACTAGATGATGACAGAGCATCATATGATATTTTTGGTTTTGACTTTAGTACTTTTCTTTGCTTTTGAAGACAAGTAAGACGAGAGTTAGATGAGTTGTCAATGGTTTGAGGAACATATTGTATTGTTTTCATTCTAGTCATTATAGTTCACTTTTATCCTAAAACATGCACCTCCGTAGGTATTTTGAGTGTTTAGTAGTGATAAATCATGTAAATCGGCAAATAAGGACATCACGTGAAGGATCAAGGATATCAATATTGAAGAGCAATGGTTCTTATAAGGTTTTTGAAGACAATACAAAGTGAAAAAAAAATCATTTCAAGTTTCTAGGAGTTTCCAGACGGAAGAACGATTGAAAACGTGATGAAAAAATAAGATTTCGCACAACAGGGGGTGCCACATGCGCCTCCTGCACATTGCCACGCGCCACTTGCACATGAGGTAGTGTTGCCATTGCCTCAATCACCCATAGCTTATTTTTTAAATAGAAACGGTGGACAAAACCCAGTTTTCTTTTCTTAAACCCTAAGTAATCGTATGCTATAAATAGAGACCCTTGCACACATTATTTTTATTCAAAAAGCAAGCGGTTCAAGGCAAGGTTCAGGCATCAAAGTTCCAAGGCATGATCTTCATCATCCTCTTATTCTTTCTAGGGTATGTTTTTCTATTGTTTTGTTATGATGTTTGTTATGTTTGTTTCCATGAGGAACTAAACCTCTTGATTAAGGTTCTAGGATGAACCCCTCATTATTTGTTGGATTCAATTAATAAAGTTTTCATTCAGTTATGATTTTCTTGTATTCAATTTAAATTTATACTTGTCTATTCTTAATGCTTTTTCAATTGAAAATCCGCATCGGTAATTTTCAAAATTGATTTGTAGATGAAAAGTAGGATTGACAACCCAAAATTCTCTATCCGTTCTCGGCAGTACCAATTACTTATTTCATAATTTTGTTAATGAAATTCAAGTTTGAAATCTAAATTTTTCTATTCTCTTTTTGGAGAACGCCGCAGTATAACTAGGTTAACTTGGAACATATGTTGCAATAAGATGCTTTAATGAAGTTTTTAATATTAGTTTCAGTAAATCATCAGTAGACACCACATAGCTGATTGTTTTCTAAGTTAATTCCAACAAAGATGAAAGGGGAATTCGAAGATTTCCTAATCGCCGTTAATAATATGAATCACAAACCTAATTTCACATTTGGTAGGGAAATTAAACCCTGCAACTCTCTTCATATCTCCTTTAATTTTACCCTTTGAAATAAGTTTTACTAATTGTTAAGATGAACGACAATCCATGTGGAGAACGATAAACTTACTACTTTATTGCTTGTTACGATTTGATGCACTTGCCAATTTCGTTCATCACTAGATAGTTGGCACAATTGGCATTTTCATCTGTCACACTTAACAAATGTATAAGAAAAATTACAAAATAGCTAAACTTAATAGTTTATCTAGACACTTCTTTGACAGGGAGTGTCCGCCTGCATGTTAGTATAAATAAAGGAAATTGTGTTACAAGTCCCTAAGAGGGATTTATAAACCAAGATTCATAAATCATAAGTCCATACTATAACAACCCGATTTTCACTAGATTTAATTTTAATTGTTTATGTGTGTTTAATTATGCTCGTATGTGATTAATTACCTATGTGTGTATTTTAACGGGTTTTCGTGTTAGAAGGGTATTTTGGTCATTTTGTGAGCAAGGGTAAATTAGTAATTTCATGGTGAGGGTTATTTTAGTGTTTCAAGTGAGAACCATTATTTTTACTAAGTTACTATTCGGTAGTGGTAATTAGTTTTGAACCGGTAATTATTTGATAACTTTTAACCGTTACTGGATAGAAACTTTGGGGGTTAGTTTATAAGTGTTGCGAGCCCATTAAGACATTAAGAGGGTTAAGCCCAATTGTGTAGAGACTATATAAGTATTAGTCATCAAAGAAAATAGGGTTACACAATCATTTTATAAGATTTTGAGAAGAGGTAGAGAGAGAAAGAGCAAGAGGAAGAGAAGAGAGTTTGTAGAGTGAAGCTTGAAGAACCAAGGGGAGATAGAGATTCTAGGAGCTAAATTGAAGCTTTTGTTAGGATTATTGCTTATTGAGGTAAGGGGTTAATTTTCATTCATAATCTTTTGTATAATCTCATTTTCTTCTTAAACTCATAAGTGCTTAATTGTCAAAAGTGATTAATTGTGAATTTAATTGGTGAAATTCATGCTTGTATTTTTATGTAATGTTTGGGTATGTGAATTTGTTGATAATCAAGTTGTTGATGATGAAATTACATGCTCAATATATGTTTGTATGTATACTTTGTTGATTTTGCTCAAATTAGTATAAATTAGTGTTGTTGTTGATTGTGATGAATTCATGTATAAATGAAGTTGTTGTTGAACTAGATATGCTGTTGTTGCTGATTGTACCTTGGGTATTCCATTTTGTGAAGTTGTTGTTTGAATTGGTGAAGTTTGTGTTAAGTTGTTCATGTGAAGGACCAAAATAAACTTTTGATATGTGAAGTTTTTGACTGAGTTTTTGGTGTTGTTGGGTGAGTTAGACTTAGTAAAATTTCTGTTTTCATGTTGTGGTTGTGTTAGTCGAGTCGTTTGGGAGAAAACGGGAGTTTTGTGTGAAAATTCGATTGTTAACCGTTTTGAATAATGAGTGTTTATGTGAGGTTCTGGAAAATTATTTTGGGATAGTTGAAACTTGAATTTTTGGTTGATTATGATAGAGCTAAGTGTCAGGAGCGCGTAGGCGAAAACGGCATCGAAAACAGATTAACGGTTTGAATTTTATGCGCGAAATGGTGGAAAACGCACTTTTTGAAAAGCGGATTTCTGAACCTGATGCTGTCAAAATCGTGCCCCGATTTTTGCAACCGTGACACGATTTTGTTGGCAGAATGTTCAGTGGTTTCTGGACATAAAATCGCGCCGTGATTTCTAAAATCGTGACACGATTTTGGTGAACCAGATCCTTCGTATTTCACTATTTTACGCCCTTTTCTGCTTTTAATTGGCCTTTGGTGTAAACATGAAAGTTTTAGATAATTTTGTTAGATTTCCAGTGGCTTTGGTTTGACTTGAAAATGATTTTTAGATTTTGAGTTATGATGAAAACACTCCAAGGAGGTGTTGGTGAAATTTTACGAAAATTCAACATAACCGTTTCTAAGTCAACCCAAAACTTATGATTTGTTTCCAAACTTCAAAACTAGAAGTATTAGGAGTTCAATTAAGAGGTTTAAGAGTATTTAACCTATGTCTTGTTGAATCTAACTTAGTTTTGTTTTGAAAATGATTTGGTTTTGCAATATAGAAGAAATGATACGAACTTGTCGTAACCTTATGATTTTGATGGTTTTGTCGTGGTCGGCCGGTGAAATGCACATGTATATTGAACTACACTCATACGTGATCTAAGTGTATACATAGTCGAGGCCCTAGAGTTTATTTACTTGGTTTCGGTTTAATTGTCTCAATTATTTTAAAGTTGTGAAATGAGAGACGAACTTTGTCGAAAATAATCTTTAAGACCAATTACTTGGCAGATCTTTTGTGGATAGTTGGATATGATTATATAAAGTTGCATGAATGATTGTTAGGTGTTGAACATGATGTTTATCATGATGTGTAGTATTTCTCTTTTACTTGAATTGTGAGAAATTATATGGAGTTGTTAAACTATATGATATAGTTGATGTTGATTAATATATATATATATATATATATATATATATATATATATCAATTGATGTTGATGATTGTTGATAATTATGATGACAATGTGGTGATGACTCTTAATTGAATTATGACTTGATTGACTGTGTGGACGTAAATACTTGATAATGCAATTGTTGTTGAAGTCGATCAATATAGATGGAGGTTATCTTTTATATTGTTGTTGAATATTTATGAGGTGATTTTGCATTGTCGAGTCTTTGCTTGTATGTTCATGCATCATAGTCATGTTGAGTCTTGATGTTGTAAAGGAGGGTTACTCTTTTACTTCGGTGATAATGCAAGGCGGGTGTGAAATCTTACATATGATGTTTTTGTTGCATCATGGGTGACGACCTTGAGGTGATTTGGTACCACATGCATATATGTGTCGTGATTAGGCGCATAACATAATTGGCATGAGTCTTAATTGTTGCATGTGGATGATGATTGTTGATGATAAGTGTTTTTGATGAATACATACTTGTGACATTTGGAATTGTTGCATTGGAGTTAAATGCCCATGTTAATTAATTGAAAACTTGATTTATTCCATTTATGTCCAAACTGTTTATGTTGATTATGACTGATGTGAAGCTTACCCACAGTGGTTTTTACCGCCTACCTGTTTGTATGAATGGGTAGACGAAATGCAGGATTAGTTTGCTTCCGGTGAGTTGCTTGGTGATTGCTTGGATAGCGGGAGCTAATCTCCGTTATCGGTTCTTTAGAGTCTTAGATTAGACTCTGATTAGGTGTCAATCTTTTGATTTCCTGGACTTGTTTACGTTATTGAGATTTTGCCCATGTGTCGGGTTTTGGAGATTTTTATGATGATGTATATTGATCTTATGACATGTATACCCCGGTGATGTATGACTTATATCTGCTGCGAATGTTGAGAATTTTTATATATGCACGTTGTTTGATTTTCATGTGAAGACGTAGCGTCTATTTCTTGAATATTTATATTATTTGCGTGTATTATCGCTTTAATATAAATAGGGCATTACACATACCAAGGATGCAAACCAAAATTCATAAATAAACGAGATTTTCTTTTTCCGTCCTCCATACTCCTCGTGCGATCTCTGCATTTCAGTTTTTACCTCGTTCGAATTATATAATCTGGAAAAAAAAAACATGTTCCAAATTATATAATATGAACCATACATATATAAAAGCAAAACCAGAGACCCTCCCCCATGTTAGTAGTTATAGATTTTGCTCTAAATTTCTCCTAAACCTCCCAAAACTCTAACTACACGCATTGTGTGATTCTTGAAGTTTTTTTTGTGTGTCTAATTCATCACATTTCAAGCCTTTTCAACCACCAAACATAAGGTAAGGTCACATTTCTTCGATAATTTATTCCTTGGTTTTTTCTTCTTCTTGGTGCTCAACTTATCCGGATTACCTTCTAAAAAAAGAACTTATCCGGATTATATATAATCATTTACATATGACAAATGGCATCGAAAAAGTGTTATTGTACTTTTACAATATTTTATTTTGACAACGAAATTTTTTGTTACTCCATCTTTCTCTAAATATAAGTATTTATTGTATGTTTCATTTTAATTTAAAAAAACCGCAGTATGGTTAATGTGTCTATTTTATGGGTGAATTCACCTAAAAAATTTATTGGTTCAAGTCCCATTCTCAAAAAAAGAGGATACCCTACTTGTTCAAACTTGGCTCAATGTTTCAAAGGGTATCGATAAAAAAGCTAGTAGCTTTAGGTTAATAGTTAAAGAAAATTACAACAACTATGGTGATACTTTTGAAGTGAGAGAAATATCTCAACTTAAATCTCGATGGCATAAGTTGAATACAACTGTTGGAAAATTTGTAGGGTGTTACAGTCAAGCTTCTGAAAAACACCAAAGTGGAAGTTTAGAGAATGACATCTTGCTAAATGCAAACACAATTGGTTTCTCAAGATGTTGGTGAAAATTTAAGACTTGAGCATGTATGGAGATTGTTGAAAGATGAGCCAAAGTGGACAATACAATGCAATGCTAATTTGCTGGGTGCTTAAAAAGGACTAAAATTTATTCTCGTGGGGAATATTCATCATCTATTGACCTAGAGACGCCATCAAGTTGCGAAAAAGAGTCAATACAATAATCGGTACGCCCTATGAGACAAAAGGTAGCAAAAAAGAAAGAGAAAGGGAATGCATTTCAAACATCTTACATTGTCGATTTAACGCATTAAAAAGGCTTTAGGAAAAAAATTGATGAAATGAAAGAACTAACACTTGCAAAAAAGGTGGAGAGTATACCAAAGTTATATGATATTCTCATATGTAGGATACCTCATTGATGAATGAGAGTCAATTCAAACACCATGAGTATACTCGTGGAGTTATTAAGAAGCAATTAAGTGAAATGTAGTTAATATTTATGTTTTTATTAAAATTAGTACTTATGCACTATTCTTTTATGAAATATTATGTATTTCTCTTTGATTTTTTTGGTTACAATATTTCTCTTTGATTTAATTTAAGGCGACGAATAAATTAAATTTGTAATATTTTTAAAAAAAAGTACGAATTTTTATTTATTATTTAATATTTAAATGATTACAAAAATCGGAGATATATATTAAAAAGAAAATAAATAGAAATACTTAGGGGCAATTGTGGAACCCTAAAAAGTAATATAAGAACACAAATATGTTTCTTACATTGGAGTAGAAATGAGTTATGGTTCTTAAATCGTATGTGACATCCATGGATCCAAAAAAATGATTGAAGAACAAAATTTTGATTCCAACATCGGAGATGCTCTTAGATCCTCTCTTCCATCCTTATCATGGTCCAAAACGACATCAATCTTTATTTTTAACCTTATTTATTATTTATTTTTTTAAGTAGCCTAACGGCTAGAGAAATTCACATAAGTGAGGTGTACGGGGTTCGAACCCGGCCCCTGCATATATTATGCATTATTCTTTACCAAATGAGCCAAACTCATGCGGACTTAACCTTATTTATTTATTAAATTAAAAAAAAAAACTTATTTGTTAGCACCGAGACAAATTTGAAAGAGAATTTTCTACCATATTTTACTTTCATATTTCCTCAAAACAAAAAAGTGTCTATCGTATATTTCACTCTTATTAAGAAAATCTGGTTCCTAAAATATCATTTGTATACATGGTTAGGAGCAAAAAAAGCACGTGGTTAAAACCTAAAGCAACAAGAAACAGTAAGCAGTTAGTTAGGCAATTATTGTTCTCACAAAAGACATAAGAATAAAACTGGAAAAATGTCAAATTTGTGAATTACAGCCAATTATAATACTGTAGAACTATTGTAAAATAGACCGAATTTTTATTATTATACGAATACAAAGGAAGAACAAAAAAAAAAGGCATTGAAGCTGAGATGCAAAGTCATGACTGCCTCCATTTTATATCTCTTGATGTTCTAGCTTTTCAATTTTGTTTAAAATCTTCTTTCAAAAAATGAGATATGAAATAGAATAAGTGCAAAACTAATTTGTGGATACAATTGTAACTAATTGTATATTAAGAGATTTTTTTAATATAAAAGACTGATTTATAGAACTAAAATTGATTCATTTTATTATAAGTGTTAGTTAATTTCATAACTTACTAGTATATAATAAACCGTGCTTGTTGATGAAGCTGGGACAGCTCAGTACAATGCGTGCAAGAGTATAGTTAGCAACCATCATCATTTGTTAGAAGTATATATAAATGTTGGTCAAATTTTTAGTTTTGGAAATTTATAGTAGAATAGACCAAAAGAATTGCATTTATTTGCTTTTCAAATTAGAGTAACCTTTTATTGTATGATGAAAACTACATTCACCTTACCATTTAACTTCATACTTCTACCTTTCTCAAAGCATGAGTATGGTATCTTGCATCTAAAGACATTCTAGTAAATTCCCTTTGAGTTAGTATCATTTCCACAAAATTAAATGGCACTAATACGTTACAGCTAAGATTGTTTATTACTCCAAACTAAAATTGGTTAGATGCTTGAAACAAAAATATAAAAAATAAAAATAAAAATTGGTTGGATACACTATAAGAATTAGAGTTCAAATTTTGCAAACGATATCATTGCACACAAGTGTTCTTTAAACCTTGAGATATTCATGGTCGTCTCTGATTAGCCTTTCAAACTAATCTAAGCTTTTTATGTCATACTACATCTATCTACGTCTAAATATAATCAACTTTAAAAAGAAAAAATTTGTCTCTAAATATAGACCTCATTTTAGATTATTAGATACATTTATTTGAACTAAATACATCAAGTTATGTTGACTCAATTTTCTCTTGCATTTAAGACAGAGGCTATTACTTCATTTTATTAAATATACCTCCAATTGTAAGATGAGAACTAAGAGTTGAACACATTTATATTCAAAAAGGTATTACTTCGGTCTCTATTATAAAATAAATTTAACTTCTTAGATTTGTTTAATAAATGATATATCTACTCTATATTAGGAACTAGATACATTATTTATTGAATAAATATAAAAAATAAACTTCCTCTTATAATGAAGATCGGAGAGAATATCTTAGAAATATTCATACACAAAATCAATATGTTAAATAAAGTTATTAATTATATACAAGGTGTAAACTTTTTATATATGCATTCAATAAAATAATATGAAGTAGTTATTCGTATAGATATTTTAAGCACTAACCTAAAAATCAATATATTTTGATTGGATATAAATGTAAAAATGTTTTACACAGTCTGTATACAAATTGATCTCTTAAATAAAATACACTAGAAAAATTATTGTTTGTTACCACAAAAAGGTTGTTTATTAGCACATCCACTTGTCAATTTATAGTTACATAGAATAATGTAAAGCATGCAATCTCTATTCAAAATTTGCCAAACGTAATTAAACAAATCATCATTGATTGGTTTTTCTATTTTGACTTATGCACCATTTAGCAGTAGTAAGGTTGAAGTTTTAACAGTGAAGTTGAAGCATTTATAAGACTCTGGAAACTGCAACTTTTGCTACACACTGCAGGCTACAGCTTTAATGCACAAGACCATCTTTTTTTCAGATCAACACTTCCCAATACTTTAAACCAATCTACAAAACCTTTCTCTTTCTCTCACTTTCTCTCTGAAAAAACTCATTGCTGAAGAAGATTTGAAAGGAAAAAAAAATGGAGCATTATTCAACTTATAATTTCTTGACATTCTTGCTTCTGTTTGTAGTGTTCAATGTGGTTAAAGGACAGCCTCTTGTCCCTGCATTGTTCATATTTGGAGATTCTGTTGTTGATGCAGGAAATAACAATAACTTACACACAATTGTTAAATCAAATTTCCCTCCTTATGGAAGAGACTTCAACAATCAAATGCCAACAGGGAGGTTTTGTAATGGAAAACTTGCAGCAGATTTTACAGGCAATTTTTTTCTCCTTCTTTGCATGCATGTAGTTACGTTCAATTTTTTTCATATTATAAAACAATAATTACCTAAATAAGGATTTAATTTTTGATGAGTTTTTTTCTTCCATTACTGCAGCTGAAAATCTTGGATTTACTACTTATCCACCAGCTTACCTCAACTTACAGGAAAAAGGAAAAAACCTGTTAAATGGTGCCAACTTTGCTTCTGGTGCTTCTGGCTACTTTGATCCTACAGCCAAGCTATATGTAAATATATATTTTCATGTTTAAAACAAAACAAAAATATTATTTTTTTTCTACTTAACTTTGATCATATTGGCTAATCCTAATTTTTCTTCTTCTTTAATTTGTTCCATTTGAGTTTAGCATGCAATCTCATTAGAGCAGCAGCTGGAACACTATAAAGAATGCCAGAATATATTGGTAGGAGTAGCAGGGCAATCAAATGCTTCATCAATTATTTCTGGTGCTATATATCTTGTTAGTGCTGGAAGCAGTGACTTTGTTCAAAACTATTACATAAATCCTCTACTTTACAAGGTTTTTACTGCTGATCAATTTTCAGATATTCTCATGCAACACTATACCATTTTCATTCAGGTATGTCTTTCTTAACCTAATACCATTAAAAAAAAATCATTATTCTTTAGATCTTTGAACTATTTGAGAATTTTTACATAGGTCACCTATAACTAAAAAAATGTACTATTTGAATTTGTCAAAAATATTTAATTAGATCTCAGAACTATTTTTTTTTATTTGAGTCCCAAAATTTTTGAATATTTGTCAAAAATGAACTATTTGAATTTGTCAAAAATATTTAATTAAATCTCTGAACTAATATTTTTATGAGTCCCAAAACTTTTAAATATTTTAGATTATTAAGTCCTAAATTTTACATGATATATATATTTGGGTCTCTAAATTCAAGGACCTAATTACAAATTATTTAAAAGTTTAGCTACCCACTTAAGAAAATAGTTCAAGAAAATTACTTGGGATCTAATTGCACACTTTTTTAGGCTGGGAATCTATTTAAAAAAGCTAGGTATTTTTTTTTTCTTTGTCAAATAACTTCATTGATTTTAACATTTCCAAATTCCAAAAATGGATGTGACAGAATTTGTATGCACTCGGGGCAAGAAAAATTGGTGTAACAACATTACCTCCATTGGGTTGCCTGCCAGCAGCCATCACTCTCTTTGGCTCTCACAGCAATGAATGTGTGGAGAGGCTAAACAATGATGCTCTTAACTTCAACACTAAGCTAAACACCACATCACAGAACTTGCAAAAAGTGCTTAGTAACCTCACATTGGCTGTCCTTGATATCTACCAACCTCTCCATGACCTTGTCACTAAGCCTACCGAAAATGGTAAACTACTTCATAAGTGTCTGTTTGATTTTTTTTTATATATATTATTACTTGTTATGGCTCATGAGCAAGGACTATGAATAATTTTTCCTTCTGTTGCATACACTACTTTTTCATTCACAGGGTTTTATGAAGCAAGGAAGGCTTGTTGTGGAACTGGATTGATAGAGACATCTATATTGTGCAATAAGGACTCCATAGGAACGTGTGCGAATGCAACTGAATATGTATTCTGGGACGGTTTTCATCCATCTGAGGCTGCAAATAAGGTTTTGGCTGATGATTTGCTAATTTCTGGCATCTCTCTCATATCCTAATCCAACATTTTTTGGGTTCCTAGCAACTTTATTAAAATTATTATTATTATTTTACTTTTAAGTGTTATGTGTGCTGCTGCTGTTGTTAAATGCGTTTGGTTTATGTATAAGTAGCTTGAATATGATTAATTGCAAAGTTATTATTGTAATAAGACCAATGTTCTTGAGAGCTTTCTGTAAATTTTCTGTTTGAGTGTTCAAGTCTGTTCTTGCTGGATTTGCCTTCATTACATTACTTAAAGAATCTAGTTTTATGCAACAGATAAACTCAAACTACTCGAACCATAACTGTAGGCATTGAACCAGTGCTTAATGACTAATACAAGATCATAAGGGATGAGTTGTATAAACTTAAAAACTAAAAATGGTAGTAAACATATTTCAAGTGGGGTCGTTGAGGCTGCTTAGGTTACCTGTTGAACCTTCTAAGATTGGTATGTTCATATCATTATATATTTTTTCAAATTAAGTTCTATCCTAAAGAAATGTACTAACAAAACGTGCCTTGTGCTCGTTTATAGTTAAACATAGGGCAATCTCACATAATACATTTATGTGACATATCCTTTCTTAATTTTTTCAACACTTATCCTTAAAAAAATTGATTAATAGAGCACCAAAACAGGTGACTTCATGTGTCGTAACGATGACCAAAAGAGCACCAAAAAGTAAATCTTGCTCGCCAATTTTGTATGAGGGATAAGAAGGGGAAATAGAAATATAGCACTGGTGGCAGCGACTGCCGGAATTTCAGACAGAGGATGCAATAAAATCGGCATGAAATGACGGAGAGGGAGTGAGATGGATAGCACTTGTGTGACATTGTGGTGTCAATGCAGTGTGACATTGGCTTTCTTCTTTCTCTTTCATAAGTATTTTTTTGCTTTTTGTTATTTTTTTAAGTGAAGTGTGACACATGGCACATTGTGGTTGGCCAATGTTACATGACATGGGCACCACAATGTCACCCAAGTGCTTCCCGAGTGGGATGGTGTATTTAGGGGAAAAAATGTTGGATGGTGCAATTATAAAAAAGAATGGTGTATGTAACATTACCCTTAAACACAAGCATCAACCAAGAATATAGTGATCCCAACATTGGCACCTCTATGCCTAACAATCATTTGTGGCACACCCCAAAGTATCATTAGTAAAAGAAATAAATAATACTTCAAGCCATGGGGAGGACAAATAACCAAAACCAAGAGTAAAAAATTTGGAACCTATAATCTAGACATGTATACCACTGTATAGACAAGTTATTTAAAGTGTACCTCTTATTATGGAGGGATACAAATCAACTTTTGAACACCTGCTTGAGTCAATCTCTCATCATTTCTTTGCTGTGTAATTTGAACACATTTTTTCTCACGCTTTAAGCGATCAAGCCAACGAAAAGATACTTCCTGTTTTACTCTTAAAACCAAACAAAACAAGACCGCTCAAGCCACTAGACTTCATAATTCCTCTATATTGGGATTTGTTAACTCTTGACGGCCTAGCTAATTGAGGCTTCAGGAGGGAGTTAAACAATAGTACATGTCAAACCTTCAAAGATGATCTGGACAACTGTAGTTTACAACATAATAAAGTAATTCTACTTGGAGAATTTATGACAACAATCCAACAACTTTTTTACATCTATCTCACTGACAAAAACTTCAGTATTCCAATTATTCTCAGCATCCTCCTTTACAGCAGTCCACTGATTCACAATGCTGGTTATTCTCATGAGCTATTATTCCAAAGGTAAAGGGAAACAAATAATAAACAAAACATGCCTCAACATAAATAAGCATGTCAACCTAAATAACAATACATGTGGCTGACCATTTATAATCAGATGCACTGGGATGGCTAGTAACAAGATGCAAGTAGAAAAGGTATATGATGCTTCACAATAAAAGACTGGTAACCTATGCTTCAAAAAAAAAACCAAAAAGACTAGTAACCTAAATACATAGAGATCATTAGTGGGGTTAACATGTAACCAACATTGCTCTGCTCAAGAATTTCCCTTTAGTAACCGGTAACCAACATTGACAATAATTAAAGGGTTAACATGTCTTTACCCCCCCTGTAATGTAGGTCATTTCCGGTTTTCCCCCCTGTAAAATATTTTTGTTTTGAATTACCCCCCTAATAGGCCAAACAAAAACCAATTTTATTTTATTTTTCAAGAAATTAAAACAAAAATATTTTACAGGGGGTAAATCAAAAAAATAATTTTACAGGGGGGAAAAACGGAAATGACCTATATTACAGGGGGTAAAGACCTATTAACCCATAATTAAATGAAGGGGACTTGTAAATGTAATGGATGGAAACTGTGAAATTTGTAAATAGCAACAGCCACACAATCATAGTTGGTTGCAGTGGAAATCAAATGTGCAGTGGACTATAACAACAATACTAGGGAAACGGAGTCACATCTCTGGGAAAGCTTTACCTAACCATCACTAGAATTATGCTTGTGGGAATTCTCAGTCAAAGACGGTGAAAAAAATGAGTAACAGCCATAATATTATGAGGATTTCTACCACACATGTTCCTTATCATGTGTAAAATCTTTTGTAACATACAATGTCATTAATTTTGTCAAAAAATAATGATATATTGATAAATGAAAAAAAAAATCCATATATACACGGCTGTAAGACAGAATTAATAGAAAGTAGAAACTAGTAGCTCATGTAAATGATTTTGTGCTGGGTTGACTTTTTATGCATTAATCTTCTGCTAACACCCCATAACGGGTTTATTTTTCTAACAACTAATGAAATGCCAAACTTATTAAATTATGTATCAAGTACTAACATATTTATTACTGTGAGGTCTATTAAAATTAAATTCTTCAATTCAATAGAAGTATTGTCAAACTTAGTTACTATTAATAACCACTTTTTTCTGGCCAAAACAAATTAGCAACAAGAATTAAGATGGATTTCTAATCATATAATCATGAAAACTAATGCAACATCATATTTCTAAGAAACTGAAACCTAATTCCAAGAAACGTGATTCTTCAAAATTTTCAAATCCTGCCATCCAAAGGGGGCCTCAGAATCGCAAACAATAAATGCAAATAAATAAATGAAGGATACAGATGTGTTTTTGGCATCTGCTGTTGAACCAGGACTGGAGTCAACACATTGTTGGTTCAGAAGCTCATCTTCAATCAGATCGATTCTTCTGACAAGAACCGAAACAAGGTGGAATAAACTTGATGAGTTCATTTCAGTTTCATGTATTCTGACCAATATTCTAGCAAGTACGTTCCAGACTGCATTTCTTGCTTCAAAATCATCCGAAGCAAAAGGAAATATATCAATCAGACCACCTAAGAGGCACGAATCTGGAAGGCACAATGTCATTTAACATTATACAACTAATCGAGATATATCAAAAACAAACAAATAAATATCGCATTGAAGTCTATGGATGAATGAAATGGATATATATTTACCATGTGATATTTCGGAAGCACGGTCAGCCACATCAGACAAAATATTTGCAATAAGAACTGAGGCAGTAACACAGCAGTTCCCGACCTACAAGAGATATGACCAATTCACCATTGTTTTTCAGTTGTCCAAATCATTTTCATTTCATGTCATTCTATGAGAAGCAGATATTAAATAACAAGAGGAAAGTGTTAACTACAATAATGTTGTACCTCAACTTTATCTGGAAACTTGACCATGTCACATACAAGATGAAAAAGTTCATTATTTGAACATATTTCCTGAGAATGTTCATCTATAACTGAAAGACCTTCAATGGCACGAAGAATTAAATCAAGAACTGAGTACCTGAAATTTTAAGATATTCAGTTGTCAAATCAATTCCACCAGACTGATGGATGAATAGTTACAAAAATGTGTCAATAATGTTGTCATAATTGGTATTAGAAGATAATAGGAACTGTCTAATTTCATTGATGCAAAATGGAGGGTTGTGGATCATAGTACCTTTCAGGTATTCTTTCATCACTCTTTAACTTGCTTATCTCAAAAGTTAAGAGATTGATCAATATACTTGCCAAACCAAGCTTCAGCATGGGTGGAAGAAGCTCATCCAAAGCTTTCTGCTGACTTTCTAATATAGCTAATATAAGCCCTACACTCTGTTAAAAATTAAAATACGCTTATCAATTGATTAGCTGGAACTTGCAGTCTGACTCAGAAACAA
>Ga0228710_1002791_pt1 | contig 27719 bp, 21 predicted proteins | sample MedpolnodulmetaG_FD_177995 | JGI IMG/M metagenome (GOLD analysis project Ga0228710, IMG submission 177995) | Root nodule microbial communities from Medicago polymorpha collected in Santa Monica, California, United States - pink nodules | ecosystem: Host-associated > Plants > Roots > Nodule... | reverse complement strand
ACATAACATTTCTTGATTTCTTTTGCTATTATAACTTAGAAAACATTATTGTCAACAATAACACAAAATTAAAAATTTAAATTTCCAGATCTGTTTATAAAACCAAGATAAATCTTCCTATCAAACCCAAATCCAATTTCTTTATCTCAAACCCAAACTCATTTCTTTAACAGATCTAAAAAAAATATCGTATTTCAATCATTAAAAAGAGAACTCCTTTGTGATATTGTCATCTACAATCAAACCCAAATCTGGATGAAGGGAATGAAGAGGAGGTTGAGAAGAATTTAGTATTGGAAACGATTTGTATAAAGTTTCTGTATAATTCATTTTCGACTTTGAAAATGGTCTAAAACCGTTGGATTTTAATTCGGGTTTCGAGGATCTGAAGCGGGTCAACGTGACCCAGCTGGAGGTTTAAGATGATGAGTGATGATTTATTTTTTATTTTTAATTAGTGCTGTTCTTATAAATATGAGTGAAGGAAATTATTATCAATGGATTTTACGTGGTGCATCGGTTTAATTTGTTTTGAATTTCTTTAAGGTCATGAGTTTGATCCCTCCAGATGATTTTATTTTTGTTTGTCTTTTAAAATACAGCGCCATGTGTCACTCATGTATTCACCCAGTCATACTAACCACTTATAGGCTGCCACGTGTTCCAACTTTAAAGATTTTCTAATTGCCTCCTTAAATAAATAAATTAAGATTTTCTAATTGCCTCCTTAAAAAAAATAATCCAACATTATAGAAATCGAACCCGCAACTTATAGGCTGCCACGTGTTCCAACTTTAAAGATTTTCTAATTGCCTCCTTAAATAAATAAATTAAGATTTTCTAATTGACTCCTTAAAAAAAATAATCCAACATTATAGAAATCGAACCCGCAACCAACCCTTCAATGAATACAAGTTAAATGTTGCATAGGTTAAGCTACAGTAAATACACCATTTTCATAAGAGTTTTTCTAACCCATGCAACATTGCATAGGTTAAAGTGCAATAAATACACTACTTTAATCAACATAAGTTGTCTTATTAATTGTATTTTCTTGAAAATGATTTTTTTCTATCTCTCTTGCGTTTTTAAAAGGAAGTTTTTTTCTTGAAAAAAAGGTTTTATATTAAATAATGACAAGTTAATTTGGAGAGTAAGAGATTGACATTTTTTTAGGCATTAATTGTATGTGGTTGAATCATGTAAAAAAAAGATAAATATTATATTTAATATCCATATCTTCAATATAAGATAATTATTATCATATATTATATTTGTTTCCGTTTGCGACCTAGACTTGTTTCAGTCGTCGGACAAGCGTATTTCCAAGTTGAGTAGGTTTCTGAAGGGATAGTTCGTCAGATCGACTTACATCGAAGATTCCGATTTCCAAAATTCCAGTTTCTGCTTCGTTCTTATTCCAATAAAGTCATATTCAACGGTCAGATTGATTATATTTGATAGCGTCAATCGGTTGGGTCCGTTTTGATCGTCGGAGCAATGTAAAATTAAATAACATTACAATATGCTAATAATATATATAATGCTAATAATAACATTACATTATTTCTTATGTAAAAAAATTATGTTATTTCAAATCAAAATATTTAATATGTAAATAAAATTCAGCTTACAATATGCTATTATTATACTTCAAAAGTTTAAAGTTTGACAAAAATAGCTTGATGGTGTGGCGGTAGATGGACTTTTTTTTCCAATTTCATGTACGCGATTCGTTTAGCACAGTCTAATGAGAAAGTTCGTCTGATCGATGGATGCAAAAAATTTAACCGATATTATAAAATTTTGTAAACTCTGTTAAATATTATGTTGACATTTATTTTATTTAATATTGTAGTAGATACCTAATTATAATTTTATTAAAAATTCTTTCAAAAAAATTATTAAGAATAAAATTAAAATAGCTAATATTAATAAAAGACTCTTGTACTTTTACGGTGAACCCCATGTGACTCATATTTATGGGTTATTATACTTTTTTCATACCATACTTTTTTCCATGTTAAATCACGTTAATGGATTCCACAAATTAAGAAGAAATTAGATGAATCACTGAAAAATAAAATTTGATGTCGTATACTTTTTGTGTTCTAGCTATGGTGTTATGAACTGTTTGGTACAGTTCTAATGTTAGCAATCAAAGAGCGTTTGTAATGTTATTTAATCAATTCATTGACTTTTTGCAAAAAAATAGTAATAAATTATTAATAATAATGACATTGAATTACAAAAAAATAGTAATAAATTATTAATAATAATGACATTGAATAGATAAAAGTTTAGAGATAAAAACTAAAAGAAAAACCATTTTTCAAGAAAATATTTAATTAATAAGTCAACTTATATTTATAAAAAGGGTAATTATGGTTCCAAGTAATAATTACATTGAGTTCCCAACCTAAATTAAAACTGCATTAAAATAATATGAGAAAAACGAAACGTCCGTACTCTATGTATTCTTGATATCAAAGCATTTTTGAATTGTTATTTTTTATATTTTTATAGGGAAGGAATGCTTTATTGAAGTTTTAAGTTTTTATTTTATTCATTACATGAAGGCTTCACCCGTCAAAATTAATAGGATGACACTTATAAAAAGAAAATGATTATTTAAAAAAAAATGATAACAGTAAGAATAACAGAAAAAGAAATCCTTAGCTTCCTTATCAGAAAAAAAAAGTGAAGGGAAGCTATTGTGGTTGTTTTTTTTTAAAAATATTTTTATATAGATTTTATGAATTTTTTTGATCTTATCATCCAAATTAATCTGAATTAATACTATACAATTTTGCGTATATAAGCACATAAAATCTGCAACGTAACCCAAATATTTATTTGTGCTTTGCATATAAAATAACGAAATATTTAATAAAAACACTACTTTAATATTGATGTTTTGAAAATAGACATAAGTTTTCAAAAAATTTATCATTTCGACTTTTTCATATCATTACATGAAAATTTGTTTTCGCTAAAATTAACAAATAAAATCTACAACGGGTGCAATGCAAATATTGAACAGATTTTTACGTATAAAATAATTTTTATTAGTAAAAACATTAAATTATTGCTGATGATTTTTATTTGATATCTTTAAAAGTTTAATAATATTATCAACAAATTTTTTTATCAATATAATTGTTTTTTTATATAATTTCCGGTAGTATAGTAGAAAAACCGATTTCCTTGGTCGGAGGAATTTTCTACATTTGTATCTTATAAAAAGGAGTACTATTGAAATTTCTAAAACATGAAATTAATGATAATTATTTGTTCATTCAATACAATTTAAAACTCGTTAAATAAAATTAGAACGCCTAACTTTTGAAAACATAGTGGTTGGTTGGTTGGTTAAAGCAAATATTTTCAAAGGGTTTGGTCACAGGTTCGATTCTTATTACGTTGAAAGAAGTTTTTTTTAATTTTTTTTAATACTTCATCTTCTACCTCCAGATGGGTCATAACGACCCGGTTAAAACCCATGCGACCCAAAACCTAAAAAACATAACTTTAAGTAATTTTATCATCAAAAACTCATTTTAAACACATAATCATGAACAAAAGTAACATTTTTTTGCGACTTCAAGCAATGTTTTGTAACTTTATGCACTCAAATTGAAATAAATAAATTTAATTTCAACAAAAAATACCCAAAATTGTTGTTGACGTTTTGGAATCTATGGTAGGTTTATTGTGATGGATCTATAGCTTCATCTGCATTTTTACGTCGTCGTTGTTGTTGTTTCTATGCAAATGTAATTACTTGTTATGTTTTTTTTTATTTTGTAATTTCTTTTTCTTTTAATAATTTTTTCGATTTTTTTCACATGAAGATGATGAATGTATGATGAAGATGTTGAAGAGTGACATAGTGATTTGATAAAATCCTGGAAGAAAGAGAATATGGATAAATAAAGAAAGAGAAAGAAATATGAGAGAGATGAATGAGTGATAAAGAGGAGAGAGAATTGGAATAATGTGTACCATAATAACATAGAGACCAAACGAATCTAACCGTTAAGATCTTGAAATAAACTTGTCTATGGTGGAACATATGAAGCAAGTAATCCATATCAGAATTTGTCTCAACATCTGACGTGTCATAACTTGAAATCTGATTGGCTGAATTAAACGACTTGACTTCTTCGTAGAAGCTCCCTTGTTTTTATGGCCTTAATGGTTAACAAAATTATCACGGGGTTCTTCTCTTTTCTGGAATGCGGTCAAAATTCATATAATATCGTGTTGTTTTGTTGAGCATTTCACATTTAATGACACGTGTCAAAATGACTTTCCTTCAGAACATGATTTATGCTAAACGAGTGAAGAAGGTGATTTCTATAAATTTATACACACCAATTATAGACATTTCTAATGTAAGCATACATATTTTGTTTCTTTATGTAAAAGTTAATAGCAAGATCCTCCACATGACAATATTGTGTAGTCACTTTTATACTTATAAATTCATACTGCTTACATTTACCAAATAAAGTGAAAACAAATAGGTGTTTGTTCTAAAATGACTAATTACAATGATTGTTAATATAAAAAGGAAAATAATATGAGGTGTTGATACAGTCCATGTTTCGAATAAGGTAAAACCAACAGCTTATTTAAAAAATTCACATTTCACTATCAAGTGAATTGATAATTACTCATCATCTCTACATATAGTTTTTTTGTGTAATGTTCAAATTAAAGTATGTTCTTATTGTAATTGTGTTTATTGAACTAGGACATTGGAGATATTTCATCCATCTATATACAAAAATTAGATTGCAAGTACGGCAAGATATGGTAGTTCATTCATAGTAATGGCAGAGGACACATAATATGTTTCAATGGATATATTACAGCCATTTATTCTTGACACATGGTTCGAGTTGACTGATAAAAAAATTATGGATTTGAATGTCCTAAACAAATAGTTTGCTGGAATTACAGACATAAATACTTTTCAAATATATATTGGCATTTTCAATAATACTCATGAAATCCTAAAGAATTCCACAACTAATGTAACAATATTGGCCTTACAAAACACCTCAACGTTAGCCTTTCACGATTTCAAATGACAATGAATCATCAATTACTTAAGTTTATAATTTAACAATTTCATAGATACACATTAATAATTATCTTCACATATTTTGATATTGCCTTTATTATTTCTGTGTAGGTTCTTGATAGATTTTTGGAGATTACCTCTAAAGAATCAAATTAAAATATTAATTTTATCCACGTAATGGGTAAAATGTGGACTACATAGCTGTCACAACACAACTATTCATCTTTTTGCACATCAGGATGGAATGTATTTTTCACTAACAATAACTTCACATTATTTTGGTGGGGTTGATTATTTTGGTGGGTGTTGTCTTTATGGGTGCTGATCGCATGGGTGTCTTTGTTGGTGTTTTGTTTTCGAGTGTTTCACTTATGTACGGCACCTTTTGTTTGTACTTCTTATCTAGTTTATGTTCATCTTGTGCACGGATCTGGTTTTTAATAAAATTTAGCTGATTCAAAGAAAGAAAGAAAAAAACTTCATGATTGGTGACCGCATCTACTTTGAATTTGCATATGTCTAGCCTCACAAAGCCTCGCATAATTATTGATTTGATGAAGGACTCTTTGAAGTTTTCAAATTCTGCAAGGGTGTGAAGTTGGGATGAAGAATTTTAGGGTTTTAATGAGGGAATTTTGTGTAGGATATGAGAAGAAAGAAGAAAAATAAGGAGAATTATGTCACGATCCTTGATAAAATTGGACTTTCACTACTTTGTATACGCGAGTCTTCGATTTCGTGTGCATGAAGTCACTTTACATAATACTTTAACTTTTGAATATTAAATAAAATACATTTTAAATGTTGAATAATATACACAGAAACTTTATGTTATTTGAATGTTGAATGAATTGTTAGGAAACATGGCATTCATGGATGAAGGAGAGAAAAGCTATGAAATTATTATATTGATGGTAAAGAGTGATATTACAAAATGAGTTAATTAACCCACTAATTGAGTGGTTACAACTATATATACTACTACTTGAAGCTAAACTATATCTCTAATATGAATTATTGCGTGTTGAATTTTGAATCAAATTTTATGTTAGTTGAATGTGTTGTGTTTGGATATTTTTAAGTATGTTTGAGTGTGTTATCGCAATGTATTGTGTCGATTGCGCCTTCCGTTTGTGTTCTGCATTCTGTCTTCAAGCTAGTTCGTTTTGTATGTCCCAATTCAGAGATAGTTTCCAAGTCCCATAAGATAGAGATCCCTACCGGTAGGGTTTTTTTCCTCATAAAATATATCAAAATCCATCCCTCGGTAGTTTTTTTTTTTAGCTATTCAGGGGCTCATAAAGCAACCATCACATCACAGTTCTGTCATGTGGTACATAATGGAGTAATTTTGCCATGAAGAAGTAACAGAAGTGGCTGGGCCTAGCAGACTGGAAGCAGCAGAGAAGTACATGCAAGTTTCACGTGATTGTACTCCTTGTGGAAATAAATCCAAATAGTGTTTTTATACTGTTTCAACACTGGTATTGGTAAAAGAATAAACGTCATTTTTTTCTTCATTGCCCATCCCACATTAATTACTTTTACTACTAACAATATATATATACATTCATCTTCAAGCAATATATATATACTCTCCCATGAAAAAAACTAGTAACCCATAAAAATTCTTGAACTATACCAAAAAAATATATAGATTGAATAATTCTGGAAAACTTTAGGTGCCTTTGATTTATTAAAAAAATGAAAGAAATGGCCGAACAACTTCAGTGAATAATATCAAAACATTAATTATTAAATTTGTTAAAAAAATTTAGATTAATAAAATGCATGGCATGCATTTAGCTTGGAGACAATATGAAAAATAAAAAGTAGGAAAAAAAACATGTGATTGAATTTAAGTGGCTAACGAATTTTAATTAAAGATGAGATATTTGAAAGAATCAGAATTTAAATAGTAAATAGACGATTATTAATCAAATTTTATTTACCACTCTTTCTTTATGAATTATTTACCTCTCTTTTGAACTTCATATTTTTAAGACTTGTTCATCTGAAAACCACAAGGTTAAAATAAAAATACAGGGAAAAAAAAATATGGCAACGGATATAATATCTACATCACTATCAGGAAGCAGCTTTCAAGGAGATATGACAAATTGGCTTATTATGGGAAGCCGGTTATCCACCTTCTCTCATACAAGCAGTTCATAACAAGCATGGGAATCCATACATATATACCCCAAAAAAATCTATCAAAAAAGTATACACATATACCCCCCAAAAATTTAACTACCAGTTAGTAAAAGTGTATGAGACACTGGTCATTTTTATTTAACAGAAGGAGAAACTATTATTTAAAACATAATATATGATTAAACAAAAATTACGTTAGCTAAAATTACTTTTGAAATACTCCTTCTGTCCTAAAATGTAAGAAAAAAAATTTAATTTCTTTGTCCCAAAATGTAAAAAAAAAAACAAACTTTTATCCTATTTAATCTTGTTTTTTTGTAAAATCATATTTTTCAAGAAAAACTTTTGCTTATTCTCATGAAATTAAATGCAAATTACATTCGATTTTCTCTCTCTTCATTTTCTCCATGATCAATATCCAATGAAAATTATTTTTACATCTTCCCATAAAACTTAATCCAAACAAAACACAAAAATTTATACTCCAAATTTTTATGTTTTAGTTTTTTTAATAAATGTGATTTTATCTTTTTTCCTTACAATTTGGGGAGTAGCATTTTGATTACATGCACCCTTTAATTTCAGGAGTGACTGACCCTTTACTAACTTTGAATTCAAACCTTCTGAAATAACATAATATATATAATTTTCTTATTTGAATAAAATTATACTGCCTAGCTATTAAATATAAGAAAAAATTGATCCCAATGAACATTTTATTTAGTTGGTAAGGACTAAGGAACATTGTATGATACATCTTTCGGTCAATATTATAAGTAAAAATCAACATTTTAGATTCGTTCATTAAATGATGTATGCGGTCTTTATTATAAACTGCATACATCATTTAATGAATGAATCTAAAATATTGAATTTTGTTTATAATAGTAACCACCGGAGGGTGTATATCCAGAAATTGAGGTTCGAGCGACGGATTCTCCACTTATTCACTTTAAAATTGAATTTCTTTTTATTAGATTCCTTGATTAAAAAAAAATCATAAGAAAAGATTGATTTTTTTTTAGCAAAAAAGATTTATTATTTAGATTTATTGAATAATTGATATAATTTACATTATTGACCAAGGTAATTCTATTAGTTTGAAAAAATATTTGTTTTTTTAAGAAGACAAACTTACCTATCGAAATTAACACAGAAAAAAAAAATCAAACATGAAATATTAAGCACACCTCAAGGTCTCAAGACAACATCAGATTTTTTTATTATATTTAAGAACAGAGAAAAATCATTTACTTGTAAATTTATTACAATAAATACTTTCACTTTAGAGTTAAGACAAATAATCAAGAGCATTAATATGGTGACTGCCACTTTATTCGATCGTGATTGATCAACACAAGAGCATTTAGATAAGATGACATAGATCTTTTCTAACTTAACTAAGATTATTGGTTTGAGTCTAATATTAGGCATGCAAAAGTGTTAAAACTTTTAGGAAATACTTACCACCAATTTGAATCCCAGAATACTCGTGGGATTAGTCTCAAGGGAATAGAACACTTGAATAAAATGTTAGAATTTTTTTCTTTCTAACTTAGCTAAAGATTTTGGGTTATAATTCAGCTCTGAAACTACAAGAATACTAATTCTCTTAAAATAAACTTGTCATTCGTTACGGTTCAACCCGGTTCAAGAAATTATTTTTTGCAATCGGGTAGAAAGAATATTATTTTTGCATAAATAAATCCAAACAATAAAACAAAATAATCTCACCTGATTGGAGAGAACTTATTATCCTTAAATAAACAAAAAAAATCCTATAAGGATTGGTTCTTGATCCTAAATCCATCTATTGTCTAAATCTTCACTCTCTTAGTCTTCAGACATGACTCTCTTATCCTCTCACCTCTTTCCATTCTCCTCCGTGCACCGCCGCTCACCGGCAACAACCACCACCACCTCCAACCCTTTTCCTTGGAACAAACCCACAACAACAAACGACACTGTCAAGTTTTTGTATTCTCCTTCAGTACATAGAAGTGTCCGTTTAGATGAAAGATTTGTAACAAGGTTTATTGTCCCTGCAAATGCTCAAGATCTAATCCACAATGTTGGTGCCACTGTTGGTGTTCTTGGCGGCGCTTATGCTCTTGTTTTTTCTTTTGATGATCTAACTAGAAGAAACATCATTGATCAAGTAATGGTTTAGTTTATTTTCTTCAATTCATTTCCTTACTTCGCAATTTGCAAGCATATATTCAGTGGCGGAGCCCTTCATGGGCTGGGGTGGACCACGGACCACCCGGAAAAATTAAAAAATCAACGATTATAGGTCTACTTTGCGAGATTTTATACAATTTTATGTTAGTTTTAGGTTTCGGTTGATCCAAATTCCCGCAAAGTGATGTAGTGGCCCACCCAAAAAATTTAAATAATTCAATTATAGGTCTATTTTGCGAGGTTTTAAACAATTTTTCAACGGCTAATTTTAGTGGCCCACCCTGCTTTTTTTTCTAGCTCCGCCACTGCATATATGCACACAATTTCCAAGAAAAATATATGAATTGATATTGATCCATTTTTTTACTTGTTTTGGTTCAATTTGAATTTTGGGTTTTGTTTATTTTTTTGTTTTTTAATGGAAAAATTTGTGCTTGCTTTGAAATTGGTGTCACATGGTGATGGCAGGGTCTGAGCAGAAAACTGGTCCATATATTATCAGGATTGCTTTTTCTGGTTTCTTGGCCAATTTTCAGGTACCCCATTTCTGTGATTTGAATAAATTTTGATTCTTTTTTATGAGTGTCTTTGCTTTATTCCTTATGAGGAAAGTTTAAGGCATTGAATTACTTTTTTTGAATGTTTTGGTGTTAATGTTAGGATAGCAACTCCCTTGAAGCTCGTTACTTTGCTGCTTTTGTTCCTCTTGTGAATTTCTTGAGGCTTTTGGTGAATGGTCTCTCCTTGGTTACTGATCAAGGACTCATCAAATCCGTGACTAGGAAAGGAGATCCAAAGTAAGTATCAAATGTCTTTATTCATTTTTTTGGCATTATTTGGTCATGGCATGATAAATGTACTAACCTTGTACTGTTTACATACCCTCCAGAGAATTGCTAAGAGGTCCACTTTATTATGTTGGGATATTAATGTTAAGTGCTATTGTGTTCTGGCGTGAATCTCCAATGGGGGTTGTTGCCTTAGCAATGATGTGTGGAGGGGATGGTAATACACTTTCTTTTACACATTCCTTTGTTTCTTAAATTCTTAAACCTTTCCTAGGGCTTTCTCTAATATTCTAGAGTTTGATGTGAGGTAAGTAAAGTCTGACAAATGTTTGAGTCAGATTTTACTTAATTGCACTCCAGATTTCTTTCACACAATCTAATGCTATTCATGATGAGCTTTGCAATTTTTTTGATCAACATTGAATTTGATGGTTACTAGGTGTAGCCGATATCATTGGTAGAAGATATGGGTCAATAAAGATTCCTTACAACCAAAAAAAGAGTTGGGCTGGTAGCATAGCAATGCTTATATTTGGATTCTTGGTTTCAATTGGGTGTGTTACATCACATACTCGTACACTTTTTCAACAGTACTTTTTCTTTTTTTTACTCATTTGGAAATTGACTAAGCTTAGAGAATTAAATGCATTCATATGTTTTACTCCAAGTAGATTTTCACACTGAAACTGCTGATATTTATTGCATGCAGGATGCTCTGTTACTATTCAGCTCTAGGACATGTGCAGTTTGATTTCTGGAACATTGTGCCAAGAGTTGCTTTTGTGTCTTTTGTGGCAACAGTGGTGGAGTCCCTTCCCATTACTGAGGTGGTAGATGACAACATTTCTGTTCCACTAGTAACTATGGCAGTGACTTTTTTTACTTTCCATCATTAATAACTTTGGAGAGCCTATATGCCTTTCATCAATTTCTTGCCACCAGTGTTTTTTGAATTATTCTTAGCACTGTGAAATTAACAGCAGTGGTACATTGTAAATAGGTCATGATTCGTAACAATTTTGAAACTTCACAATATAAAAATCATCTCCAATAATGATTTAATAAAATAGTTCTTATTTGATAGATATTCAGTAGTGTAGCTTTGGTAATCTCTCAATGTACTTAGTTAGTCATTTTGAGTAGTTATAATAGTCTCTCAATGTATCGAAATACCATATAGAATTGGGTATTGTAGCCATGTTATTTACAAAATGCCAAGGGACAAGTCATCTACTTTGAAAGTTCAGGGTGGCTTCACCTTTAGACCTAGGGCTAAAGAAACAATAAATTGAACAATTCAATGATTCATAAATTATGATTAACCAAAATGCCATCATCTTCCAGCTAATTATATAATATAAAAAAAATAATTGATATTTTTCTTACAAAGTATTGGTTCCAACCTCTCAACATAGCTACAATTAGAACTTCCACATTTCACCATACATTCCATGGAAGCGTGAAAGAGGATGGAAAAACTCATCACAAATTCAATTAAGCTGTGGTGAGGATTTAGCTTGAACTTAGCTTCTACAAAGCTAAATCTGTAAATTCACTTTCTTTTAATGAAAAATTGATTGTTCAGGAGTCCAAACGTTTCATCCCTTCCTACTGAACAAGACGAAGGTGTCTAAAAGAATATGTTCTCAAAGCCAGAATGGGTTCACCGGTTCTGAAGTCCTTCAATTGCCTTTTTCCACTGAGATGCTCTTTGCTTTGCATCCTCAAACGACATTACCTTTTTAGGCTGCATCATTACATTTGATAACAAAAATGTGAACAAATGTCCAAGAAAACAAAATGGAGTATATGTAATGAATTATTAAAGCAGAGCAACTCAGCTCAGAGTTACTATTGGAGTAACTAGATCCCTTTAAATGGTTTAACTATTATAGCATGGCCACCATAGAGTCGGGCCAGCCTTCCAATACTCATACGTGCTGTTTTCCATACTCTAAGATGGTGCATGCTATATTGAAATTGTATTACAAGATACTAAGGAGATGAGAAAGCTTACTGTGCAAATCTTGAAATTTGAGGGACTAGTCACTTGAATGCTTAAATCATTTGGATTATCAGACCATATTATATTTCCCTTTACAATTAATTTTGAAGGGTCAACATAGATCAACTTCGGTTTGTTGGTAAGGATGAGCTGCACCTTCTTGCTTGTTAGCTTTTGTAATTTCTTCACCATGGAAATCATAAGAACAGATTCCCCAGGTTCCAAAAATTGTTGCCTGTCAGATGTGCACAAAAATTGAATAGTAGTTTACAAGCATGGTAAACATAGACTTTTTCAATAGCCACATAGATGATGTATTTTTCAAAATGAACTCTTATGTTTCCTCAACTTATTATTTTAATCTTTATGATAAAGCAACCAAATACCAAAACTAACATGGTTCTACCCTATTTATGTACTTCAAAAGATACTATACAGTTACGAAGTGAAAGGCTCTAAATCATGAAAAACATACTAGAATTGAAGCATATCATGCATCATTTGATAAAATATTTAAAATGCAGAGGAAATTGCTTCAAAAGATTTCCTTTGGGTACATATTTTGAAGTTTCTCATTAATTTGAAAAAGTTTGGGGGTACATGTGATTTATTCTAATTTTTTATCTTTTCAAGGAGACATGATTGACAAGGGATTAATGGTCTCCATAAAATCTACACGTCAAATGTGAATGCATCACAGCAATTGCATGTTATGTGAATCTGATTGGATGCATGCAATGAAACAACAATCAGGAATGCTTTTTCTGCATACCATTTTGAATCAAAGGAATCAATTGAAGCTAGCCTGGTTATGGAACCAGTTCCCTCTGAAGACGATGTAGCACCATCAGGCTGTCTAGCAGAAGCTGCAGAACCATCGCCAGTGTGAGCAGGACTCCATGATGACTCATGAGAATCATCAGCAGGCGATTGAGTCTAAAAATGAAAATTATGAATTAGGAACTGTGTTCTTAAACAGAGAAAGTAGACAAGAAACAAAAGTCCATTTTCTTATTTTGCATGGGAAATATTTCAGAGAGCAAAGCGGTGGAAGTCATACCCCTGCCCCAGGTTCCAGAGCAAGTTTCGGAGGAGTTTGTGCCCTTAAGTTATTCCAGTCAACCCCCTTGAAAAAGGGGTGGCTTTTCAAAATAGCATAACCATCAGGTCCTGCACCTGGTCTCCTGCTGGGGTCTAAATCCTGCATCATAATTATATTGCAACTTAAAGCATGCTAAACAATTTGTTGCGTGTATCATCAAAAGATGGAATTTAATATTGTTAGTGTATTACTTTATCATTTACTATAACGCACATTATCATACCTCAATATATAGTTATGTAATAAAATAAGTACAACATACCAATTTTCAGGTAATATCTTGTCTGGAAAAAGTTACTGGTCTGCATAATGGTATTTACATACAATATATATAAACCGATATATCTATTATCTATCATATAGTTTACACCTGTGAAGCCCCGATACTTTAAAATGGATGACGTATTGTATCCCTTGCGTATCCTGCACTGATACCTGCCCGATACTTCCCGATACGTATCATGAGAGTATCCGAAGATTAAATTTTATTTTTTAAAAAAATAATTATCCGATACGTATCAGGAGAGTATCCGATAATTATCATGCACTGATACCTGCCCCAATATTTCCCAATTAATGTTAACTAAAATAACTTAACTCTTGAGTACTGATGAGTTCTTTTTTGGATTGATAAAGTATAGCACTAACGGATATAGTATAGCACTGATGGTGCTCTTTTTGGGATATATTGTGTATGTAATTGACTAATCATCACTCTCTTAATTGTCAATATTATTTATATTTATGTTGATGTGCTACAAGCCTATGACTGGTTTATTTTGTTTGTTAATATATTTGCATATTAAAAAAATGGTTATAATTATATTGTACATTTAATTATATAATTTTTTTTATTAACGTATCCTAGCCGTATCGTATCTTGATTTTTGAAATTTTTCCGTATCGGTGCAGTATCGTATCCGTATCCTATCTCGTATCCGGGCTTCACAGGTTTACACCTATACATCTAACTTCCTATTACTTTATGATTCTTCATTGTTTTTGCAAAGGGCTGTGAATGGTTTGATCTAAGCCAGCCATAAGTCACAACCAACATAAGTCACCGTCGGGGTGTTCGTCAACAGGAAGAGAAGGTGCTAGTACTTTGATTCATCTATGGGATAAGACATGGTTGTTGTTGTATGGGTTAAGAGTTACCACCGGTATGATCGTCAGTAGGAAAGCAAACACCACTAATATGATTTTATCCGTGGGAAAAGAGTCACCATCGCTTAGAAGAGAAGTCACCACAATATAATCCATTACAGAGAAACGAATCATAACAAAAGAACAGAACCAGCATGCGCAAGACAAGGAGAGGAGATCCTAGTAGAGGACATGGAGGCAATGCTGCCGCAAGAAACAGTGGCCAGAAAGAAGGCAAAGTGACAGGAGTGAGCGCTTTAAAAGGCCGTTCGGCCTAGGGTTTGGGGAGGACAAAGAATGACGCATGGTGGTTTTCGAAAACATCGCCACAAAGTGGTCTGAGACAGGAGGACAGAAGAGGATGTGGACACATTGGTAACAAAAGATTAACCGTTTTGGAGTCTTGCGGAGAGATGAGGAAGTGCTGGTAAAAGTATGGAAACTGGCCAGGAAACTTTTTTGGTGGCAGCAGTGAACACCACTGGTCACATAATCAGAAAAGAATCTAATACCATGTTGAAGTTTGAATTTATGTGTGACTAAATCATATCGTAATAGGATGTAATATAACAGGATAGCAACAAATACAATAAATGCAAATTGATATAATTGCTCAATCTAATCATAATCATGATATTGTGCAGCTAAGGAATAATAGCATGCGACTAATTCTATCAAAAAGAAACAGAGTGCATCTTTTAAGTGCAATAATTAATTAAATTCCAACTATACCCCTTATTGTATTATGAGTTTTATTTTACCTATAAATCTACTTCTCTATGCAAGTGAGATGCAAAGAAGAAAATTTGTTGAAAATGTGGAAATGTGAAAATCAGAAAGCACACCAGGGATGATATATTTGTGTCCAGTAATAATTTACTAACCAATAGTCGGTCAATAAGGTCTCTTGCTTCGTCTGAAAAGTAATCAGGAAATCGAATTTCTCTTGCAATAATTCTTTGGAAAATAAGCCATTCACTTGCATCTTTAAAAGGAGAAGTTCCAGAAAGCATTTGGTATAATGTGCAGCCAAGTGCCCAAAGATCATTTCTGTGGTAATATATTGAGGAAGAAAAACAAAATAGAAAAGGTTATCACATAATGACCTGGCACGAAACAACAATAAGGAAACTCGGAACAATCAAACTTGAAATTTGAATTTTAAAAAATAATCCCTGATTCAGCAAAAAACAAAAGACGAACTTAAGTTAAAAATAATCCACATACACACAAATAATCTAATGGTTAACAGTTACCCAAAGGTTGCTGGGGAGGAATTAAGAACCTCTGGAGGGACATAAGCAGCAGTTCCCACAAATGTGCAGGCTTTGTCATCTAAAATTTTCAAACAAATAAATAAAGATAATAGAAAAGAACAATATAAAGTAAAAAGAAATAAAAAAATCTTCGGCATTTGCTCCTATCTTACCTGATGCTGCATTTGGAAGGACAGTAATTTGGCTATCCTGCATAGGCTTCACACTCCCAAAATCAGCTATTTTAATATGTCCTTCAGTTGTAAGTAACAAGTTCTCTGGCTGCAATTGAAGAAATTTAATTTTCACACATAGCCATATATGGCAATAATGCAGTATAACCATCCCATAGAGCTACCTTAATATCACGATGTATCACTCCCAAACTGTGTATGTATTCAAGAGCATCAACAACTTCAGCTGCATAAAATCGTGCCTCGTCCTGAGTTAGACGACTTTTCTGCACACAGGAAATCAAAAGTTTGGTACGAGTTATTACTATTCAGTAACAAGCATTAGAAGGATACAAGAATATCCAAATTCCAACAACTTTAGAAATACAAAATTTTCTTATGAGAAGCCATTAATTGTAACAGACTTGATAAGATCACAAACTTGACTTCCTACTGAAAAAGAAGAATTATAATAATAAGCGTAGCAGAAATTAAAACTAAAATGCTATTCCCTTAAAATAATCAGCTGATAACAAATAAGTGGATTGGGGTGCATGAATTCAACTTGAGTTAAATTATATAGCTCAATCAACTTTTCCGTAAAGCAAGATATCCTAGGACTTAAAAACAAATGTGAAGTTCTCTGACAGAGTTGCTGAACAATGATTAAGAAAATTGACGGTACAAAAGAAAAGCTTTAGAATGGAGGCTATTCAATATCCTTAAACGTGGTATCGTAGAGTTTAAGCAAAAAATAAGTTTGATGATATGAAGAAGTTTCAACGAGTGAATTGTAGGTTACCTTTCGTTTATAAATGTGCACTTAAGCATATACAAAGAATTTGATAAAGAAAAAGGAAATATTAATTTATCATAATAGACCTAAACCATATGGAAAACCCTATACTGAGAAAAAACCTTTCTGACACAATATATAATTCCTCTTATTGGAGCTCATAACAAAACCAAAGCAAATGTTACAGTTTTATAATGTTATAGTAAGAGCTGAAATAGGACTAAACCCCAGTTCTATTGGATTAACACATTACACACCTACACCATATGTCATAAAAAGTTTCCAGACAAAAAAACTTATACGCATACAGAATATGTGAGATTAACTTTTATGTTAGCTTACCCTGGTAATTTGATCAAAAAGCTCTCCACCTTCACATGATTCAAGTGCCATGTCTTCTCCGATGCAAAAAGAGTAGAGGGAAAAAAAGAAGATAATTTCAAATATTGCTAAGAGGAGTAAACCACAGCAGGGAAAATAAACAGAATATACACCCATTATTACTTACACAGAGAAAATGTGTCTTGAAATGTGAAATATAGCCGCACAATGCCAGGATGATCCAATTGATCAAGCACTATGCGTTCCAACTTCACATATGCAGTTTTGTTCTCTTTGGTAATAAATTTTTTGTCCATGATCTTCATTGCATACACAACTCCTGTGTCCTTCTTCTTTGCCCTCACAACCTTTAGACACAAATGAATGATATTAGATGATAAGACAATTTTTATTCAGGAAAAATGAAGTGCCTCGAAGGGTTGAAAGAATAAGACAATTTTTATTCAAACAAATAGAACTATTGATGCATTTCAAAACGACAATAGCAAGCCAAAAGAAGTCGGTAGAAAGGGGGAATCAGTTGAGAGAGTGAAGCAAAGAAAATGTTCAGTTAATAAAAAGAGAAGCCAGGATCATGTTCAGTAAAACGTCACATACTTGCATTCAATAGCTATGCATTTTAAATTAGTACGCACTAATGGAAAGCCACGTGAAGGGTAAAACTCCCTGCAAAAGAAATTAGGTATCACATACTGCACTCAAATGAAGAATATCATGTCAATTTCATGCACTAGTAGTTTCATATCAATTCCAGCCGGATAAACCCCATACATACAAGTCCATCATTACTTCAGTTTGCTTCCTTTTCTACTGCCTACAATTTGCTTTACTTCCAGCTCTGTGACTTGTATCTCTCTCATCAATTACTGCTACTACATATATAACATTAATCTTGAGGATTCATTTGATGACAAAATTAGTTGAATATCCAAAAAGTAAATCCTCAAAATCAGTTCACCACAATACCATAAAATCTATCAAGAAACAATATATCTCACATTCTCATGAAATGCAGGATGCTTTCCTGCTCTGTGAAATGAATGGGAAAAGATTCTTTAAAGAGTGGAAATACAAGCAGTTTTCATGAAAATATTTTAAGTTTGCAACCATTGATGCCAGAACATCAAAGAATCATCTCCCTTACAAATCAAAATTCCCAAATAGAAGTTACTACCAACTGGTGCTTCAATTCAACAGTAGCAACAATAGTGGTCAATGATCTCCCAACAACAACAACAACCAAGTCTTATCCCACCAAATGGAGTCAGCTACATCGACCAAATTACACTATAATGTTCTATCATAAACCATAATGATCATCCATCCATGAACAAAAAAAAAAAGTACATGTATTCTCTATGTAGCACCAATACTTAATGATTGAAGGCGTTTCCGGTGTCTAACACATGTCAGTATCCGACACCAACATATATAATCACATTGAATTATGTCGTTTTCTCAAATTATTATTGGGGTCGACGTGTCAATGTCGTGTATTATAACATTATGTAAAAAAACACTATGTCAGCATTATCCACAGGATTCATGCATCCAGCCAAACATTACAGGAGAAAAAAAAACATATATATAAAACTATAAGTAAACACCAATCCACAACACAAAACAGAAACACAGAAACAAGTTTGGTTATGTTTGAGAACCTTAGAATAAGAGCCAACACCATAGATCTTGCCCAATTCAAAGTCCTGAATTGTATAATTCTCCTGAGGAGCTCTAAAAGCAAAGCTTTTGGATCTCTGAACATTCCCAGCAGCACCACCACCACCATTGGAAGAGGAAGAACTCCTTTGAATCTTTAGCTTGGAATCAAAATCCTTCTCCATTTCCAACATTGCTCGGTTACCAATAACACAAACACCCTACATTCCCATCATAATTTTCTCTCTCTAGAGGAGAAGAATAGCTGAAAGAAGCGAATCCCGTGACACCCTTTTGAATGAATTGAAAAGGGTCGAAGGGAATTTGAGATTGGAATGGGAAAGGTGAAAGCTTTGGAATTGGAAATTGGAAATTGGAAACCCTATCTTAGAAATAGAGAGAGAAAGAGAAAGTGAAGAAAACAATGATGTTGGATGAGATTAGAATGGTTTGTTTCTCTCTCTTTGATGTTATGCCTAAATTGGGAACACAAACCACATGTCGTGGAGAGAAAGAGTGTTTGAATGAATGAACAAATAATGGAAATGATGATTAAAAGCTTTTGTGAAATTTCATGTTTTTGTTCCCATGGAATGTAAATGTCATAGTCCAATGCAAATTTTGGGGTACAATGCCTTTGACCGTTTTGACTCTAAAAATCTAGTAGGGGTTCAAATTTACCAAGTGTGTGAGTTATTAAAATTTGGAGTTTAATAGATTTTATTTTACAGCATCAATAAGTCATGGTTAATCAATCATATGTATGACTTATAATAAGTTAATTAAAGTGAAATGTTTTTAATAATTCGACCACTGTGAATATAAATTATATTTAAGTCTTTAGAATACACAAGCATCTGGATCTGCAACGTTGATGACACTAAAATATTGGATTTGCAGGAAATCGGAGCTGGTCTAATAATTTGAACCGGACAAATACCTGAAAAAATGAGAAAGACAAACAACGTTGCACAAAGACGACGAACAAACATTGTCGCAGTAAGACGGCGAAATCAAAAAAGAAAAAACAAAATGGATATCACTCATTTAAATAAAATAAAAGAGAAACGATTTAGAGGGATGATTTGGAGCAAAAATTGATCCTAAATAGAATTTTAGATGTCAACTCACAAAATAGCGTGTTAAAACACAAGTAATTATTAGACGATAATATTATTTGAGTTAAATCCTTAAACTCAGATGATAAAGGTCACTCTTATATGGAACATGCTCCCTTCATTCTCGGACATAGCGAACAAAAAAATTATGTTTGAATTTTTTTTTTCTTCTCTTTTTTGGTATAAAGATTGGTTTCATGGTGTACGTTAGTTTCAATTTAAGAGGGGCTATAATTGATTCTGAAGATGTATAATTGATTCTGACGTGTTTAATTATTGTCGAATATAATTGATTTTGTATCAAGAATCGATTATATTTGAAGATATGATTTGTAGCTTTTGATTTTGACACGTGAATTTATAGTTCAACTCTTTTTTACATTAATGTATTCAACCATGTATCACTTTAAAGAGAAACAATTTTAAAAAGCTATGTATTTAATTCTTGAAAAATTTAAAAGTTGTTCTTTTTGACACAAATTTGAAGATGTACACCAAAAAAAACACAAATTTGAAGATAATATTACTCCCTCCGTCTCTAAATAATAGTCGTTTAATTGTGTTGATTTCAATGGTAAATTTAGTATCATTTACTAAAATACTCTTACTAATTGCAGTTAGTGGAATAGTTATGTGGATGGAATTCAATAATTAAGGGTATAATAATGAAAAATAAAAAAATGTTGTATTGGTATTTTAAAATGACAATTATTCTAAGACAGATAAAAAATGCTAAAAAGACAATTATTTTGAGATGGAATGAGTATCTAATTTTGACTCTTAACACGTGTCTTTAGGATATTTGTTGGTATTTCTCTTTTTTTTTTGTTAACCCTTCAATTTTCATGGGAACAGAGTCTTGATAATCCAAAGTTCGATCGAGAGGTAAGTGAAGTTTGGGCAAGAATTGTTTCACCTATAAATTGAACTCAATTTTCTCAAACGATTCGTACTTTAATGAAACTTATTAACCACTTGAGTTTAATGGTTTTCAGATTAAAATTTATCAATACTACTTGATATCACCAAATATATGCAATGTTTGTATATATTGCAGATGTGAGGGAGTATTATTTTAGTTAAAAGATGTTTTTATGAAAGGAAAAAAGAAGTATTTATTTAGTGGAGATATAAAATACTTACAATTTATACACGTAGAATACAATTATGTACATGTAGGAGTATGGAGTGTTGTAGATTATTTTTATCAACTTATTCAATTGAAATAGTTGAACTAGAACAAAAATTTCATCGGTTACTTTTCTTAGGCAGAATTTCCTTTTCGTTTCTTGTTTCACAAGAGAACGGAGTTTCCTTGATTACTTTGTGTTCCAATTTTGACCACATTTATTTTAGAATCTCTATTAAAAAATTTAGACAATTCTTATAAAATTTGTTTTATTATGATGCAGAATTTAGATTTATGCTTGAGTGAAATCTTTGAATTTTTCACTCTTTAAAGTACGAAAGTAATGTGTTTTTCCAAACAAAAAAAAGATGAGAATCGTGTGAGGATAATTTTTAGGGTCTTGTTTATCAAGTATTTCAAGGACTTTTTAAGGATTTCAAATTAAAAAATTATTTTTTAACAATGTATACTTTAATTTTGAATGCATTGAATGCATATCTTTTTAAAAAAAATTGCTATTTAAGGTGCTTAAAGAATGCCCCAAGCACTCATTAGCATTTTTCTTTTTCTTAATCTATTGTTCTTATCATCCAAGCAATTTAGGGGGGATGTATTGGATTGAAATTTTAAGAGACTATTTTGATTGAAAAAGTCTTGAAGATTTTAAAAGACTTTGTAGGATTGTAACGACTCTATAAGATTTTAAAAGACTTTTTTCAAAAGACTTTTTACAATCTAGATTTTCCAATTTGGATTTTAGTGGATTCATACTAGAGACTTATTCAACAAACTTGTGAATGAAAAAAAATATATTTTACTGGAAAATTAAAACAAGTTCAGTGAACACAAAAACAATACAAAAATACGTCGAAGTTGTAAAATTATCAATGACTAATGAACTTCTTATAAAACAATGTACAATTCGAAATATACATCACGTAAAAAAAATTAAAAAGAACACGTTGAATGAATATGCATAAAAAGAAAATGTGTAATAAAATACCAAAATCACTTTTGTTAAAAAAAAAATAGTCAGTCTTTTTTGTTTTTTTAAATAACCAATGTCAGGCTGAAATTGACAATGAACAAAATAAAAAATTGGAAAGAAATAGAAGATTGAAAAATCTAGTGTAGTGTTGAATGGAGAAGATTGGTGGCAACGATGGAAAACAATCCTCAGGAATGTGAAAAAGTCTCAAACTTTTGTGTGAGATTGTTGAGTGAGTGTATTTTAATTAAAAAGTCTTTCAAAATCCATTACACTAGAGAATCCGTCCAAATCTCTTTATTTTTGAATACCAATAGACATTTTATAAATCCTAACAAATCTTGATTGAATACCAACAGATTTTATTGCCTTTGAAAAAAAGCTTTGATTGTCTTAATTGAATACCACAGGATTTAGTTATATTTCATAAAAGTCTTGATTTAGTTACCATCAAAAAGTCTTTTAAAATCTTTTTTTTTTTTAACAAATCAAAATGGAATATATTGCTCAAAGGAGGATAAATTCACCCCGCACAAGGTGTGCTAAAATGGTGGATTACCCAAAATCTGTTACAACAATCAGACACATATGGAAAGAGTGTCACCCCCGAAACAAAATAAAACAATTACATGACACCCATACAAAGTAGAGGATGTCGCCACCAGTCATGAAAACCAAAAGCGAGTAACATTCGAAGATAACCATAAAAAGGAAGTCCGCTTCACGTTGTCAAGAGTAATATGAGGATCAATTACCGCATTTTTGAAGACACAGTTGTTTCTAACCTTCCATATTGCCTAAACTGAAGCGAGCCAAATAACCTTTAGATAATGGTATGAAGCTCTAGGCATGCTTGCTAACTGAGTAAATTGAAGATAAAATTCTTTAATACACCCAGGAAGAACAAAAGAGATTCCATGCCAATGACCTATTAAATAATACCAGACATTCCTAAAGGAATTGCATTGAAGAGTAAGATGATCCGTCGTCTCGACACTATCACAACTAGCAGCACACAAATTATCATTTGGTTGAAGAACAAGCCGCCTCACCAAATTTGCTCTTGTTGGGATTCTGTCTTGAAGAAGTCGCCAAACAAAAATTGAAACTTTTACCGGAACAAGCTTATGCCAGACCTCATTGAAGTCACTAGTAACCATCAGTTCAGCAGCAGAAGAAAGATAACGATAAGTCCCGCTAACCGAGTAACCATGAATAGGACCTAGCACCCACCTCCAATTATCTTGGATATTTTCCTGCAAAATAACATTACTCAACAAAACCGAGCACTCCCTCACACTCTTGAAATCCCAATCCAATACACCCCCGTATTCTTGCTATTAATCCATCGCCTAATTTCTGCCAATTTGGCCTAACTTGAGGCTTTTATTATCTTTTTCTTATTTTCATTTGTGGCTAGTCGAATTGGTTCAAACCTACTATTCTATAGGTGTATAAGAGAAAGCTACATTTAAAGACTTGGTGCGTAATGCATTTAAATTTAAGAGATGAATGTGATTTTAGAAATTTTCTTAAGTAGCATTCATTTTGCTCCGAAGTTAATCCTAGCTTGAAGCTGAAGTTCTGAACTTTATGTCTCCAAAATTGATTTGTAGTCTCAAATTTATTGCACAACTCATTTGTAACCAAAATTTGTATTCAACTTACTATTAACCAAAATAACTTTTACAATAGTTTCAAACAAAAAAAATAACTTTTACAATACCAACTAAGTCAAAATCAATTTCTAAGACTAGAACTAAACACACACTTACATCCAAGTAAAAAAGCAACAATTGAAAGCCCCAGAATCAGAATTACAGTTTCTGAGGAATGTCTTCAGGAAACACTTGTATACTTCTATTTTCCATTTGGTCATCCTTCTATTTCCTAATGCTTCCAATTGCATCCCAACATCATCACAAACCATCCACCAAGGGTTTTGAGGCATAATTTTTTAAATAAATAAAAACATAAAAAGACCATTATAGAACCAAATTTACATGTTGCAGACATACTATTTAGAAACCCCCCTAAAATAAAAAAATCACAAATGGGATACAAGTATAAACAAGACTTTATACCCACAAAAGATGTAACAAAATACAAAAGTTGCCACCAAAGACCTAACTAAAAAAAAAACACTCCATTAGTCCATACTAATACTATACATCCCAACCATCTCTCCTACTGTCGAATCCCCATTTTCGATCGGCTAAACTTCCATACATCTCCGAAAATTTCATTAGACAATTGCTTCTCAATTGATAATGCACCTTCGTGTTGCGGCTAATCGCTGCACCGGAAAACTTTGAAGTGTCGATTGCCCAAGCCGGTTTCACATAATCAACTGTCCTTGACGATGAACTTGAATTTGCATACAAGTAATTCAAAAGCACATCTTCACAGTTAAATAACTTGTCCACCACTTCCCTCCCTTTCTTAGCTTCCTCACCCCAATACCTCTTGAAAGCTAGTTTTGAATCAATAAAAGCTGCACCAGTAAGTATCATGTTGTAGCCTTTATGCGTCCGTGCGTATTTTTCTCCCCTGTACTTTAACGGGCTCCCAGCAATAAGCCGAGGATAGAATCCAACAATCCGGTCAGGATGTTGACGCCAGACATTAAAACCTCGCTCAACATCATCACATGTCATCATAATGTCGTCGTCAAGCTCAAGGACTGCTCGAGTTTTTATCAACGGGTCTTCCTTGAATCGATTATTTAGAGAGTTTTTCTCCTCTACCCTGATCCTTACCGGTACCGCTGAATCAAGATCACTAACTTCCGGAGGGATTCCCTTGTTCCACACCACAACGATCTCAGACACAGAAGAGCATCTCGAGTAATGTTTCACATACATCTTCAAGTTCCACAGACGAGCATCGTAGGTCATTGTCAATAACGTGAACTGCGAGTATTGACCTTTCAATGGATAAGGTTCTTCTGAACCATTACCGCCATAAATATTTTTAAATCCTATGCACATCAATCCAACTCCAACTACAAAGATTATAGTAAGAATAACCCTCCTAGCACAAGCATTATGCTTTATCTTACCTCGGAGAAATGTTGGGACTCGGTTCACGCGGGTGCAGAACCGTCTTACTTTTGAAGAGAACGCATTTGGTCTTTCCCAAGACAAGGAAGTTAGATTCCTCTTCCCAGAGTTATGAATGAACCAATTGAGAGGAACAATACAATTCACAAAACCGAGCAACACACCCAAAAGTACAATGAGTATAGCAGCGACTGCAACAGAAGCACAACCAACCATGAACCGCCGGATTGAGTCTCCAGAAGGAACACGATCCCCATCCATAACACCAATCCAACCACCAGACGGAAGACGTTGGGCATCTAAGTGATGGTATCTAGCACCATTCCACGCATTTCGGCTCTTGTTTGACTCAACAAAGCCCAATGGTACTTCAATTTCTTTGTATTCATCAGATGTAAGGGTTTCTATCTGAAAAGAACGCACCCGTCTCCCATACGTATCACCACAGTCCTGACCCATACGGTAAAGATTTCCTTCATATTTAAATGGCCTGCCTCCGTTGCGAGCTCCCAAGCTCTTGTCAATGTTATAAATAGGGTTTTTCTTATGAGGTTTCCATGGACCGAGAGGTGAATTGCTGTACCAAATCTCCAACTGCCCGTTTTTCTTGGTGCCGAATCCACTGTGATCCGAGCCAAAAAGCCAATACTTCCCATCATAGTCAATGATAAAGGAATCAATAAGGGGCTTTTCTATGAGGACTTTTTCCAATTTCCACTGCAAAGGAAAGCTCACTGCTCTGTAAAGACGAAGATCTCCTCTTTTACTCCCTTCCGGCATCATATATATCTGTGAAGTTACGATTGAAACAATCAAATAAAGATTACAATAGTAATTATTAATTTAAGTAAATTTACATTATTTTTCACGGAAACAATACCTGGCCGTTGTACTCAAATACATAAGGATAAGAAAGATGCCAATCCTCACTCAAGGCAATTCCTAGTTGTTGCCATGTTGCTCCTTTATCCGTACTCTTTGAAACTCCAATATCACCTTGCATAGTGATTGAATTCTTTGTCTCGTAGAACAGGTAAAGAATATCTCCCTGGATTGTATTGTCAATATGAGTGAACAGGTCGATACTGATAATTTAAAAAATAAAATACCTAAAAACTCAAGACACCTCAATAATGTGATTAACGAGTTTTCGTTTATATTTCGCATCATTCATATGTCATCTAAAAACATAGTCACGCATGTTCGTGTTTGTGTACACATGAACAAGAACATTTATAGGCTTTTTAAATAATTCTACCTTTTCAGCCTTAGTGATGCCAAGAGCTACTGATGTTTTGACTTAGTTAGGCATACTATTTTTTAGAAACAACCAAAAATAATGAGAAAATAATGAAACAAAAAAGGTAAAAATAAAAAATAAACTGCATCCATTTTAAATTATACTGTTCAAAGAAGAGTAAATTTGCATGAATACTTTGAAAGGCACTTTCATTTTATCAGAACATGTTTGCAGGAACTTTGCTTATTCTCCAATACAGATCCTATTTCACCAATAATATTTTACCCTAAACACTTTAAATGACCACTGTACATAACTGTTAATCCTTCTAGAAAAACAGTACAATTTTCATGCTACCTTACGAATACTGATTCATCTTTGTTCCTAAATTTGGAAAAGAATTTCAAAGAGAAGTTTCGTTTTCTGGTCATCACACGAAGTTTATTTCTTTTCCCAAGCAAAATATGAAGGTCCAAATGAAGAAAAATCAGATTGACAGTGCTCAATAGGTCAAGTATGTTAACATGTTCGATTTTAGACACTCCCTGTATTATTTAGTTTTACTTTTACAACACAAACAACCAAGCGGTCTACGGTTTCTTTGTATACAGAAAAAATAAGCCGATTATTTATCAACCAAGTGATAGCGCTAAGACTACGAACGGTTTTATAAATACCCTATTGCAACTAAAAAATTGACAAACGCCTTCAATTCATAGATGAAGATATGCGAGTGAGTATTAAACCTACATTTCAGAATATTAACCAAACTGATAATAGCTCCTTAGCAGTAAAACCAATTGATGATTTTGCAGTAAGATCTTATCTTAAAATGATACAAAAGGTAAGGAACCTACTATCTTGTAGTTAAGAAAAAAACCTTGTGGATAAGAACAACATAATGCCTCACTAACCCCACCCACCATAAACTTTCATCTCATTATCCATATATGATGTCATAAGCAGACAAATTAATCAAGAGAAATAATAATTATAACACAATTGTTTATCTTTTATTATGCCATGTAACATTCTCATATCAAGCTTCAATTAATTGAAGGATTAGTGGTTGTATCCAAACATTGACTTGGCAATGAAAATAACAATATGTACATAAAAAAGGTGAGAATTTCTGGCCAGCCAAAAAGGTACACAAGGAACAAAAATAAAAACATTAAACTAATTCATAGAATCCAAAGCACACCAGATATACAAAGGAATAAAGAATAACAAGAATCAATTACTTACCTGAATAAAAAGAAAAGGGTCCGCAACAAAATTACTTGGAAAACCAGCATCAGAAACAGATGCACAAGTCACCACAGGATTCGCTACCGGCCAAGCCGCGCTATCATCGTTTGATACATTCGACTGCACACAATCAACACCATCATCACTTCCATGTAACAAACACAAAATCCATCCCTCAAACCAAAATCATAAAAATAATTACCCAGTTCAAAAAAAAAAAAAAAAACAAATAAA
>Ga0228710_1002784_pt1 | contig 27748 bp, 15 predicted proteins | sample MedpolnodulmetaG_FD_177995 | JGI IMG/M metagenome (GOLD analysis project Ga0228710, IMG submission 177995) | Root nodule microbial communities from Medicago polymorpha collected in Santa Monica, California, United States - pink nodules | ecosystem: Host-associated > Plants > Roots > Nodule... | reverse complement strand
AAAAAAAATAAAATACTTTTTTTTTTTTTAGGAAAAAAAACCAAAAGATCTTTTGAACACATAAGACAAGAGAGGGTACAGAGTTAAAAAAAAAGTTGGTACAGATAAAATAATATTTTAATAATAAATAGTACTACTCATAAATAATAAATAATGTAATCCACAAAAAAACCGTTGGAGTCTTCTTAATGGCGTTGTTTCGTAAATTCAACCAAAAACCAGGGGCAATTTTCGTTACTACATTATCCAACATTTTCAAAATGATTACGGATCATAGTCTTAACTCTTGAAGAATATGTATTTGATTGTATATCGAGTAGACACAATAATTCTTAACTTTCGTATATTGAGTAGACACAATAATTTTTCAATGCAATGAAATTATAAAGATGTATTTGATTATTCACTTTATTAGTTAAAATAGCTATCGACTCTTCATAACAATTTTTGATTATACATTCTATTAGTCAAAATAGTCTTTGATGATGTATCTATTTTATAAAAAATAATTTCCTAATTTAGAATGCTTAAAGAGTGTTCAAAAACACTTGTTAACAAGACCTAAATTATTTTAGCTAACAAATTGCACATTCAAAAATTACTTTATAATTTAGATACAATGACAGACTTTTTTTGTTGCTCTTTACACATTTAACAACGAAGATCATTATTAACCTAACTTTTTTTAAAGAATAAATTAATTTAATTTAGACTGATTTATTTTTAAATGGATAAAATTTTAATTTAGATTGATTTATTTTTTTAAAGGGATAAATTGGTTCATTTTACAACAAATGAAATAATCTATTTTTAATTATCCTTTTAATAATCTTTTTTTTTTTCTACAAGAAACAAATACTGTATGAGTACTTTTTATTATACTCCCTCTGTCTCTTAATACTTGACACAGTTAACTTTATTACGCATGTTAATGCATAATTTTGAACTTAAATATTTTGAATAATATATTAGAAAAAATTATGAAAATTTGATATTTTGAATACCTATCGAGACAAATCTAACGACATCTTATATGATATTATTTATCTTTGTATGTTGGTAGAAAAATTGGTCAAAATAAGTTAGTTCAAAATTACACATTTTCAAATTGGTCATTTATTGCAAGACGGAGGGAGTATTAATTAAATTAAAAGAATACTCTCTCCGTTCTCAAATATAAAAAAATATTCATTTTTTAAGTACATTGAGTAGTTAATGTATATGGTCTATATTGTAAAACAAATATATTAATTATTCAATAAACCTAAAAAAAGAATTTTTTCTTATATTTGAGACCGGAGGGAGTAATTAATATTAATTAATAGGAAACGATTCGAATCCTTCCATTTTCCTCAAACATTCCAAAAGTTTTTACTAATACCCGTAAAGTAATGCACTAACCACCACTAACTCAATCTTTTCCACAAAATCCCCATTTTACCCTCCCAACGTTTCCCTTCCCCCGCTTCCAACTTCTATATAAACACTGTCCCACCACTCCCTTTCTCTTCATCTTCACACACTTCTCACATTTTCTCTCTCCTAGGGTTTCAAATCTCTCTCCCTTCACCTTCAACAATGGCTTCCGAAACTCCTCAAAACGGTGCCGCTTCCGAAACCGGTTCTCCCGTTGTTTCCTTCGTCGCTTTTAAGCCTCAGCTCTTCGTTGAAGCTCCCAAAGCTAACGACGCTGTTGTGTTCTACAAGAACGCTTTTGCTGCTGAAGAGGTTTCTCGTGCGCTTAACCCTAAGCGTAAGGCTGATCAAGAGCTTCCTCTTGTTCTCTCTGCTGAACTCAAGATCGCTGGTGCTTCCTTCCTTGTTGCTGATGCTGTTGATGATTCCGTGAAACCGTGAGTTTCTTCTCTCGCTTCTTTTTTCCTATTTTGTTGTAGATCTGAAAATGTTGTAGCATTTTTTATTTTCTTACATTTTTTCTGTATTTGTTTTTCGTTTTTAGTTTAGTTTTTACATTTTATCTGTTTTTGGATAATTTTTTTTTTCGATAGTCGTGTTTTTCGGTTTGTCTTTATATGCTTCCGTAGTTATTTCATTACATTTGTGATATTTTATTTTTATATTTTATTATTATATAAATGTTATGTTTATAGTTAGGAATTTTTTTTTAATATTATTTAGGAATTTTCTGTTTATTATATGCTTGATCTGTTTTTGGATAATGTTATTTTTCTATATAGTTTTGAGATTTTCCTTTTTGTCTTTATATTATATTGTAGTGTTTTTATTTTTTTGTTTTGTGCTGGTTTCCGTACTCATTTTTTTGTTTTATTTCCTTTCTTTTATTTACTGTTTATTTTGTTTTTTTAATGGAAGTTAGATTTTCTCTTTTTGGTCTCTTCATAGCTATTTGTTTTCTACTAAATAATTTCCTTAATATTTATTTTTTTTATTTTTGCAACAGAGTGAAGAGTGGTGGAAACGGTGTCGTTTTCTGTCTCGAATCTGAGAACATTGAAGCTGCGATAGCAAAGGCAGTGAGTGCTGGAGCAGTTGCTGAAGGTGAAGTAGCTGAGTGTGAAGGCGCGTGTGGTGGTGGGCGCGTGGGAAAGGTTACTGATCCATACGGTTACGTTTGGCAATTCTGCACTCCTGCGAAGAAGGTTGTTGGTGACGTGGAGGCTTGATGACTGTCCGATGATGTGAAAATGATCTTGACCGTAGAAGTTGAATTTAAGTTTCGTTTTTAGCTTTTTTATTTAGAATTAAAGTTGAAATGACTATTTTGTCCAGAAAAGACAAGTTTCTTCTTGGTTCTTTTGGATATTGATGATGACTGTTATTATCCTTATGAGTTTAGGTATTCTGTCTAGGTTAATTAATATTTTGATATAATGATGGTGGTGGTACTTTACTGCGTTAAGGAGGAAAACTATTATCTTATGGTTCGATGAATGAATGTATTTTCTTGGTAGATATTTTCTTTTTATTTACTATGCGCACGTTCTGTTATTAATACGTTGAGTGATAGTACGTTGAGTAACATCACTGTGATTCACCCATATTTTCTTCAATAGTCTGAATTCCTACCTAAAATTACCCTTTTTTTATCCATTTAACAAAACTTTCATCCCTTGAATGCTGCTTAAATTAACATTCAATCCTTGAATGTAATTTAGTTGTTTTTCTTAATTAAACAATTGTATAACCTACTTTCGAAATGTGGACCTCTCCTATATTAATTTTTGTATTCAATGCTTGATGGCTTGATGCTTTATTTCGTTTTGAAATGTTATGCCCTTGTACTGCAATAAATCATGATGTAGGGTCCATCAATTTGATAGACCTAGGTCATCTCCAAATCAATTTTTATAGCCAATCAATTGTGTTTATTTTTTTTACATTGTTCGTTGACAAATCTTAGGATAGTCTTTCCTTTCACATTATAAAAACGTTAGGACATTGTTTTTCTTGTTATGATCTACTGCTACACGTATTCTACAATCTTTTTTTTTGGAGCAAAGGCGTATTTTACATCTTTTTGTCTGATCGTACTCATAAGATCCACTTCAATGTATGTACCAACTTGTGTATTTTCGTTGGGATTCACTAAAAATTGTTTTCTGTGCGACACACAATATCAGAGAAAATTAGAGGGGCCGAGTAAAGATCGTATAGACTTGTCCACCTAAATTGACATCAGAGAGAATCAAACATGAGACATTAAGAGGAACACTCCCCAAAATCCCAATTCAATTACTAGAAGGACAATTCAACGGTTTTGTTGAAGACAAAGTTGGAGTGCTTGCAGTAATAAATTGTCACGCAGTTGGTGCATCCATGATCATTGACTCGAGATTGAACAATTCTAATTTTTGGCAAATATTGCTTTCATTAAAAATAAGATTACAAAATAGGAATCGTCTGATTTTGATCCAACGATCACATATGCATAAACTGTGTAAATGCATTAAAGTTTTTGACTACAAACGATCGTGGTTCATCAATAGCAATGAAGGACCATGATTTCAAAAATTCGAGAGCATTGATCACCTATTGAATACTCAAAAAGGAGTTGAACCAATATAGTTTGAATCAATACAATTATTGACTACTAACGATTATCTTTTCATGCAAGATACTCTTTTTGTCTGTGTTTCATTTGAAATATTTCTGACTCATTATTTACCATTTTATAATCTTTTCATCTTTTTATACTAACGGTATTTCAAACACCTCGAGAGAAACTAAAACCTATCAATAATCATTTTAAAATACCAACTAAAATGAGAGATTGAACTATCAACAATCCAATTCCTTCATATCGATTAACCAAGTTTCGTTAATTTGTTAGGGTTCAATTATCTATTTGACTTGTTAAAGGTTAGTTATACCTTTTAGTTATTCGAAACTAAGGATATTAATTCAAAAATATAAATGAAAAATAAAATAAAATTTAATTGTAAATTTTAAATGGTACAATAAGATTTGGTTTCCATTATTTCTTCTTCAAAATTCAATTCTGCAAAAAATTTATAAAATAAGTGAGAAAGAGATATTGAGCTTCAGAAATTAGGCAATTTGCTAGTTAATTTCGTATGAAAGACATATAAATATGGGTTGCGCAGAGTGAAGAGGGTTGTCTTGGATAATGGCGGAAAATTGTGACGGGTCATAACGGCAAAATATGAAAGATATCGCTATTTTCTTTTGAGAGAACAAGACGAAAGATATTATTATGATATTCTCTCTGGTCTCAGTTTTAAACAACTTTTTATTTTTTAGATTTATTGAATAAACGATATATGTAGTCTACATTATATAGTATCATGTACATCGTTTATTCAATGATTTAAAAAGTGAATAATTGTTTATAACTGAGATCGGAGAGAGTACCACATTAGGAATATCAATATGAGGAGGTGGATGAAGTTGGATAGCTCAACATGTTTGAGTTAATGGTTAAATAGTTGGATGGAGGTCTTAAGTTTAAACACAGACAAAAGAGTAAATAGTAATTGAACAACTAAACTATTAATATTTTTCAGTTGAAAAAAAAATATGAGGAGGAGAAAAGTGAAGAGGACAAACTATAACTCGAGAGAGATTGGAAATTGAAAATACGACTATTCAAAATATATTAGTTTTAGGCATATTATTTTTTGGTGTCTTTTGATATTCTAATATGAAATTGTTTGATTGAATTGAATTTTGGTTTCTCATGTGAACACGATTAGAAGAGATGACCGAAGCAGATGCTACAGTTGTCGACATTGGTTGTTGATCGTTCCTCACTAGGGCGAGTGATGTACATGCAAAGACATTTTGATGTTTAAATCATTGAGGTCTCAAAGTGTTTTATAATGAAAATTGTGTTTCTTCGTGAAGTGTTCTATTTATAGACCCCATAAGCTACATAAACATACATCTTGACAATAATACCCTTATGACACAAAGGTTGGATGATTGTTTGCTGGCGTGAAGCGTTCATATAGGCTCTAAACGCCATATTCAATGCTTCATGGTTTATTTGCTTGTGTACGTGATCATCAGATGCCTTGAGGCACCTTATTAAGTTTTAGCTTACTTTATGGATTGTGAGATAGAGGATTGAGCCTAAGTCAAATCCAAAACGAATTCCTTTGTCGAACTCGTTTCAAATTGAACTGAACCAAACCGAATAACTTCAATAATTATTTATTAATTTATTAGTGTGAGATATGGAGTACGTTAATCCATTTTAATGGCTGCAACACATTTTGAGACCAAGTGCGAATATTTTGAGTTTGTTTAAATTTTGACAGTGAGCCATGTTTCAGTTTGATATGCGGTCCCCTTCTCTATTATTCTGGTTAATTTTCTATTGTGTTGGGTACAGTGTTATTTTGTGGTAACAAGAAGGAAAATGGAATCCTCGTGATGGTGAATGAATTCTGTTTGTTCAAAGAGAGGACAAAAGATGGTTTTTTATTGAAGAAGGGACAAAAGATGAAGTTATAAAGCTTATAAATGTACTAATTTTTCTGCCTAAAAAAATGTACTGATCTTTCTAAAATTTGGGATATACAAATTTTTATAAATGAGTCCAATTTTATTTTTTTTAAAGCAGATATGATAAAATTAAATCTGTAGATTTTAAATTAGAGAAATGATGTTTTGAGATCAATTTTTTTTTTAAAAGAAGCAAAAATATTATAAAACAACAACAACAAATCTAATCCAAAACAAAGTATTCCTAGAAGAATTCAACGTAATGTTAAAATACAAAGAACACCATAATGAAATAACACGGTGAAAACACCAAAATTATAAGGTGAGAAATCCAAGACAAGTTGAGGGTTATGCTTACAAAGAATATGTATTCTTCCATAGTCACAAGACCAAATTAATGGCGTTTGGACACACATATAAAAAGATGGTCCTTGAAATATTTAATTATTTTTTTTTATATCAATTTCCTCTTTATTATTAAAAAAATATTGTTTTATGTGTGTGTGACCAAACACTTTTTATATGTGACCATATTAGAATTTCTCTAAGAAGAATACATTTTAAAAGATGAATTCAAGTGCTTAGTTTTTAGCAAAAAAAAAACTGCAACAATTGATTTATCTAACAATTGTAATAATGAAGATTCATTATGACGGAAAATTCGCGAGTTTCCCTTCTTTTAAATAATCCAAACACTAGTCATCCAAATTATATGTAGATGAAAATGGAACCTTTTGAAAAATAAAACAGATCCATCAATTAAAGAGCATGATGATGAAGATGTGTATCTTGGTGAGAGGTCGGCAGAGATGACGAAGAGGAGGTAGCAATATGGATTGGGCGGAGTGAAATAGAGGTAGAAGGAATAGTGATGATAGAGTGAGGGAGACAACACAATGATGCCGAGGCAGAATCACCAAAAGTGAAAGAGTTCGTGGACGGCTAGAGTTAGACAACTATAAAGGTGAGACTAAGGCGATCGAGGGTTGTTTCTAAGCGAGTGTGAGAGAATGAGTCATTGAGTCAATATTTTTTTTTGTCGTTGTTATTATTTTTTTGGTTAATTGTTCAAATTGTCAATATAATATACACGAAGTCTGAAAAATCATCGTGTAGTTAAAAAACACAAATTTTACCCATATAATTTGAAATTGTTCTTTTTTTTTTGTCCTCTAGATGCTCAGTCACACATGAGACAATGACATAGCAGATAATCTTGCCACATGAATTTTTTGATGATATGACATTCTTTTGCTCAAAAACAAATTCCCTCCAAACAAAATTTTCTTAGTTTTTTTTTCCTAACATTAATTGAAGGACTAGAACTAAGAAAAAATGGATCACTTTTTCTTTATTCTAGGGACATAAAACAAGATCTCCTACATGAAATTATAATTTTTTGATAAGAGACAAATTAATTATGAATGTTAAAGCGTCAAAAACCAAAACAATGAAAACCGTAAACTAGAAATTGAATTTGAGTTTTTTCTTTTCATCTTTTACGCAAGAACTCTATAAAAAATACATATAAAGGATTTACAATGTTTCATAGCATTATAAAGACTCTTCATTTTTTTTAACCAAAATGTGTAAAATCTCAAATTCATTCGGAGTAAACATATACTCATGGGTCAAATTTTATTTCTAAATTTTGCAGGCATATTTATAGAGAAATGATAAATGAACAAAAAAATCAAACACAATACAGACATCATATAACACATACATCTTTTCATTTTTTTTATTTTTTATTTCCTTTCCTTCTCTCTCCTTCAGCACCATGTCTCCCATGCCATCCTTCTCTCTGTTAACAACAACACTCTTCGTCGGTTCTCTCACTTGCCACCAGCATCGTCACTTCTCTCGTTGACCACCGACGTCGTCACCGGCATTCTATTTTCTTTGATCTGTCCTATTTTACGCGTGAGTTCTGAATGGATTTGCGACGGTGAGTACGGATCTGGGGTAAGTTTTCTCTCGTCGGAGTTGTGAACCGATATGGACTCAGTTTTCTCAGTAATGATTCAGTGGTGGTGATTCGAACGGATTCTCGACGGTGTTAGGGAGAAGTGGGGGTCTCCGACGATGTGTAGTCATTGGTCATTGTGAACAGATTGAAGGGGCGACAATGATGGCGAGGAAGATGGTAGTGATAATCGATGAGGACGGTGGTTAGGGAGGACGGTGGTGGTGGGCGGTTGACCGTCATAAGAGAGAAGAGAGAGAGAACAATGCTTCTGATATGATGAGAGAAAACGTAAAGAAGGAAGAGGGTAGATTGGACTTTACAAAATTGCCCTTACTTTAATGTTGAAATGCAAAATTACCTATGGTGTTGTATTTATGTCAAATCATTTGCGTTTGGTTATCATTTCTGTATTTATAACATCATAAAAACCTCTACTACAAAATTTTGGAGTTTTCGAACGAAAGACAAATTAATTATGACTTTTTGTTCCATATAGTTATGAATATTCAAAATAAATCAGTTCATTATATATGGACAATTGAAACAATTAACACATGAAAATGTTAACAAATGTCCTTAAAATACTATTTTTTTTAAGGAAGTGCCATTAGGGTACTATTATTTAAGCATTCAAAAACAATACTTGCTTTACAAAATTGTGAGTTGTTTTACAAAATTGCCCTTCATAAACAATATGAAAAAGATAAATGAAAGAATTGAAAGAAGATAAAGTAATAAATAGTTAATGATATAATAGAAAAGTTAACATTAATACTTCATTGACATTTTTTTAAGGGTTAAATATGTTTATAATCCTTACATTTTGCACTCCTTCGAAGAATAGTCCCTACATTTCATTAAATGTTTTTAAAATTATCATATTTTATCTATGTTATCAAAATTCGTCCCCGCTGTTAATTCTCTAACATAATGTTGATGTGGCAGTTAGTGAGTCCCAATTATCTTAGGGTTAAATATGTTTTTTGGTCCTTACATTTTGCGTGACTTTGAAGAATAGTCATTACATTTTGGGATCCACTAACTGTCACATCAGCATTCCGTTAGAGAATTAACAGCAGGGACTAATTTTGATAGCGGATATAAAATGTGAGGATTTTAAAAACATTTAATGAAATGTGGGGACTATTCTTCAAAGGGGCGCAAAATGTAAGGATTAAAAACATACTTAACCCTTTTTTTAATTTGAAGAATATTTTTTTGATATTGTAAAACAACGTATAATTTGGGACTATTTTTCTTTTCTTATCAAAACGACATATAATTTGGGACGAGAAATTAGTTTGCCACATAGGCAAGGGTATAATTGGTATATGGCAAAACCGGGGTGTCAAATTGGCGCTTTTATTTCTTCTACCTGAGTACACTCTCTCATTCTTCTTCTTTGTTTCTCTAGTATATAACCAAAACACTCGAAGAAAGAGAAACCATTTCATCACTGTTAATCATGACTCACGCATTTCATAATTGGTAAGTAACGTTACTTCTCTCTTCCTCATTCTTGTTCATTTCTTCGAATCATAATCATGATATTGATTTCATAATCGTGATTGCATTGTTGTTTATTTTTGATTCTTGATTCTTGATTTACTGTGTTCCTAATCGTTTTCGTTGTTATTTCTATGATTTCTTGCGATTCTTTCAAATTTTTCCAACTAAGCATAAGCGCTTATCATATATGTACTTATATATAAGCTACTTCTATAACAAAAGATTAAATTATTTTCAAGCAAGCCTGTATAAGTTGTTTCCATAAGCTATTATGTAGAGAGCCGATGAAAATCACTGAAACAGCTTATGGACATATATAATTAAGTGCTTAAAGCATAAGTTGTTTTTGTATAAGTGCTTATGTATAAGCAAATTCTTTTATATAATAAGAAAATTCTATATAATCTATATAATAAAATATGAAGTTAAATTGTTTTCATATAAACTATTTTCATAAGCTATCCTGAAGAACTTATGAAAATAAAGTCAAATTATGTTCATATAAGCTATAAATTGTTTCCATGTGCTATCTAGAGAGTAGATGAAAATATTCTAGAAAATGCTTATGGACTTATATGAGGTTTTGTTTGGATAAACAACTTAAGTAAGCGCTTAAAGCATAGGTGTTTATCATTTAACTGCTTTTGTGCCACCAACTTCTATTAAACAAATTATAAAATCAAATTTTAATCATAGGTGTTTATCATTTAACTGCTTATGGGCATATCATAAGCTGTTTCCCACAGATCTGTTAAACAGTTCGACAAGTAATAAGCTAAAAGTGATCATAACTTGTTTCTCTGATGTGCTGCATGTTTCAAATGATGTATCAAATTAACAAGTTATTTTTATGCATTTTTTCAGGAACTTGTGAAAAACTTTTAGGGTTTCACTTTCTTGAAATTGAACTGCTGTGGCGCCGTTCATTGTGATGAATATCCTTCCTCATCCTCCGCCCAGTGCTGCGGATCCACCGGCAGCGGTAATCTTCCTCCCTGACGACGTTATCATCGAATTCCTAACGTTTCTTGAAGTGAAAGATCTGATGCGGATGAAGTGGGTGTGCAAGTCCTGGAACACCATCATCTCTGATCCAATCTTCGCCAAAATGCATAGTAAGAAGGAGGAGCGAACAAAGAAACCACATCTCGCATTTCTCTCTGACAAGTCTGAAGGTTCTGGAGATTGTAGAGCGGTACCCATTTCTCGTTTGCTGCAAGAGATGAAGAAGTCTTCGTCGAACCTTACCCACGATGATCTTCCTTACTACTACCGATTCAATTACAAGAACTGCGGTGAAATTGTTGGTTCATGCAACGGATTGGTCTGCTTGCTCGGTTGTTCTTTCACCGGCGGTCACTATGTTGAGAACTCGCTCTCTTTTTGGAACCCTGCCACAAGGACTAAATCTGATACATTAGTGTCCTTCCTCTCTTATATGAAGCGCCCCCATCATGAAACTTGCAAGCCCACGTTTGGTTATGATAATTCAACTGATACTTTCAAGGTGGTGTTGCTAACTTTGATAACTGATGGCAACCTTGTAGCTATAGGGAAAACTGCTGCAAGAGTTTTCACTTTGGGGGGCGATAATAATAATAATAATGCTAATGCTTGGAGAGTTATTCAATGTTTTCCTATCGTAGTTGTCCCTCATCGTTTTTGTTTCACTCAATGCGATACTGTTTATTTGAATAATAGTATCAATTGGTTGATCTGTCACTACAAGAAGAAGAATCTTACCATTGAACAATATGTTATTGTCTCGCTTGATTTGAAGACAGACATATACACAGTTCTTGCTCCCTCGATCTTGTAATAAAGAGCTACTTACTCGTCCATATCTTTCTCCGACAGTGGAATGTTTTTCTGTGTTAATGGACTGCATGTGTTTTTCTTATGATTTCAAGAAAACCTATTTCATTATATGGAAAATGGACGAATTTGGAGTTGAAAACTCTTGGACTCAATTCCTTAAAATTAGTTATATGAATCTTAAAATAGATTATCTTCCTCAATTGATTCCACTGTGTCTGTCGGAGGATGGTGATACAATCATATTTTCGATCAATCAAGCAAACCAAGCAATTCTTTACAACTGGAGAGATAACAGAGTAAAGAGAATTAAAAGCACCAATAATGATTACATGGAGCTTAGCCAAGGCATATATTGAGAGCTCGATATCAACAGACTTGTTGAAAGTAAGTCCCTGTTCCGTGATTTACTTGTTTGAATTTGAGTTAAATCGTGTCCGTGTACAATGTATTGTGTCATTATTTTCATATCATGGTTTTGATTTGATTTTATCGTTGAATGATTTATTTTTTATTTTCAATTTAAAATCATGGTTTAACTTATAATAATTAGCAAGGATTAATTGTTTTTTATTGACAATTAGCTCTTTGGAGTTATGAGTCAGTAATAGCTGACGTTGCCTAGCAGGCCCTAGGCGCATACTTGAAACTCAACTGTGCTGCATTTTTTAGAAGCTATGTGTGCGTTATCTACAAACCCACACAAGCCCTGAATATACAGTTGTTTCCTCCGTTTCTTTTTATTCTTTAGTCATTTTGCCCTGAAATTTATTTGTTGTGTTAGGTTTAAATACCGGTAAAAATGAACTTTGATTATTAGCTATGAATGTCTTCAATTTTATGTCCTGTTCTATTTTTGAGCTTTTACATGTATGGTGCTTGGGTTGTATTAAGTTTAAATACTGATAACAATGAACTTTGATTATTTGCTATGAATGTCTTTAATTTCAGGTCCTGTTCTATTTTTGAACTTTTATGTGTATGGTACTTTGGTATATATTTCTTGTATTGTTTCCCTAAATTCGACCTAATGGCCATGCCACTATAGCGTTTTGGGGCCCAGCCTCTACGCTCCACTATGCGCGGTTGATTATATAGTTAAATAAACCAAATTATAAGCTTGAGTGCATTCTATAGTGCAGGAATACAACTAACCATTACTCTATAAAGCTGCAATCTGATTGATTTGCACTATCTATTTCTTATGTGAAGTATTTCTTTAGGACATCCAAGGTTGTAGAGTGTAAATAGTTTAGGTGCTAAAATGTTGCTAAGTGGTGCTTGCTGGAGTGCGCAGCATAGATTAACACTAAATGTTGCTTACATCAGAAAATTTCTCTAGTTTTAAATTTTGCTCGCATATGGGAACACGTCTCACGTTGGTGAAATTTCATTTTTTTTCATTCCTTATATTTACAAAACTGGATCTTATTTGCTACTGATTAGAAGTTCCCAATTATCTAAAATCAAAATAGGGTAACATATGTGTTACTGTAAAGCTGCCATCATGTACACATGTATTTTTTCTAAGCTTATGCCACAGTTAATAGTTCAATACCATGCGTTGATAGATTGCACCCTTTTTTTGCACAGATGGATGCACATAATCAATAGTTCTATTCCTGTACACATGCACATAAATGCTTTAAATTTATCTGCTCTTATGTTTAGCTCACATAAATTAGTGGTATACAATGCAAAATCAAACTTTTAGGAATCTATAGAGAATAAGTTATAGAGCTATAGCGAGTAAGGAGATATAGAAATTTGGATTGGGATAAGCTTAATATCAAAGAAAGCTTATGAAGACTGGTGGTATGAAGTTGTATCTTCCTTTAATTTGGCATTGTATAAAAGCATTATGCAGGGTGTTAATTCAAAATACAAAAAACCTAGGAGAATTGTTAAATCCCTTGTTTACTATGCAAAAGTCCATATGATTGCCTTTTTGTGTAGTCCATCAAGTTTTCAGAATAGATACTCTGGAGCAGTGTTGTCGATGTCGGAATATGAAGATGGCTAATAATCCGCTATATAAACACGCTATTGCGGTTTATGGGGTCACCATGGTGGGCATCCCTTCAAAAAATGGCTACGGCGGTTGTAAAAAATTCCCCCACTTAACAACACTCCATTTGGAATTAGAAGTGGTCATGAGTTAAACTCCCCATAGTAACAAAATAACAACTAACATTTATCATTTAAAAAAAAACTCTTTCTGAAGCAGCTCATAATAGTATGATTTAAGAAATAGTGTAGTCATTGCCAAATGAAAAGGCAACACCCACCTAGTTTCCAAAGAATGCAAGCTGTTGGAAAAAAGAGAGAGAATGCTGAATCATTTCCTGATTATAGACTGTGATGATATTGATTCTGCATCTGTTGGTATAGAAGCAGAGGCGTATAGATTCTCAATGTTTGAGCCTACAGTAGCAAATGAATTCACATGTAATGAACTGTTTAACATGTCATATTATGTATAATAACTGCTTAAAAATAGTACAGGTAATGAACATGTTTCAACAATTATTTAAGTTATATTATATGGGTTTTTTAGCCTGGACCAAGCAGGATCAGGATAAGCTGAAGCAAGCAGGATCAGGATAAGCTGAAGCAACTGCGTATTTCATCTGATTCTTCCAGTAAGCAAGACACTGATCGTGCTCATACAAATAGGTCCTTGTGAATTGTTAATGCTAGCCTGTGTTGATTTAGCACTGAATGAAGCAAACTGTTCCCTGCTGTTTGTCCTTTAGATATTTATTTATTTTTATTTTTATTTTGATTGCATAAGATGTTGAAGACATAATTACATTTCACATGTTTCTTGGTGCATCCGTAGGTTGTTTCCTTGGTTACTATTAAAAAATTGATAGTTATAGTTTGTTTTGGATAATTTACCTTGCTTTCTAATTCAATTTTTTAAAGAAGTTAATAGTTTGCACTACTTTGTATTCATAAGCACAAAACTAAAGTTGGTTCAAGTATAACTAAACTTAGGGGCCTTATTGAAAGGTCTCAAGTTTGAAGGGAGACCAATTGGAGTTTACTTTGCACATAGAATATGGTTCGTATTTTTTATTTTTTTTTGGAATTGTTTGTCATTAAATAAATGAGAATCCGTAAAGATTTAGATAAACGTTAGAGTACGGGTTTTCACAGTTTAGTTTGAGTTTTTGAGGTAAGAAGTAATTATTCTAAGGTATAGATCGATTTTGTAATTTTGCTTAAAAAATAATTAAAATTCCTTATGAACATATTAAGATCAATTTTAATTTTGCAATTATACAATTTTCTTGCACTTTCTATCAACCGGAAAGAGAAAAGGAGACATACTACGAACTTTTTTTTAATAGTCTTTTTAACACTTGATGTGAACTTCATGAGTCACGTTACTTCATGTGAAATCCATTTTCAAAGTATGAAATCTACATGAATCTCATTCAATAAGAGAATAAGTGTTAGAAAAAGAGTGACCATAACACTCATGAGTGAAAAATTATATTTTCTTTTCTTTTACCTCTCACTCCTATCCACCAACTAAAAATCCACTCACTCATTTTTTTAATTGACAAATATTAGTATGTTAATTGTTATGTTAGTATTTTTTTCTTTTGTCGGAATTTAAACCCTTAACTCCTTTAGTCTTATAAAAGTGACAATTTCTATCATTTACAATTATAATAAATAGATTTTATTTATCATAAGTGTCAGTGAAATATATTTTAATTTTTATGATAATTTTAGGAATTTTTTTCTGAAATTTTATTTTTCAAAATAGTGAATATTGATTATTTTTCATAATACTACATTCATCCTTAAAAATTTAGTACCATTTTTGTAAGCAGTGAAATGATATTTACTCGCTCATTTTTTACTACGAATGGTTTATGCGAAAAAGAAAACGAATGGTTTATGCGAAAAAGAAATGATTGTGTATTATTTTTGTTCCATTCTTTTTATTTATATTTGCATTTATTTTATGATTATTTTTGTTCAATTTTTATTCTTTTTATTTATGTATTATTTTTGTTCCATTCTTTTTATTTATATAGAATAAAAAATTGAGACCAACCTTGGGGTAAAAAGAAAATTTATAAGAATAAAATGTATCAATTAATTTTATATAGAATAGAAAATTTCTTGGTGCATGACTGTGACTGTGCGTGACTTAACTCACGTAGAGGTATATTAGGAAATACAGTTGGACGCAAACATTTTATGTTGGGTAAAGAGCAGGGTAAAGAGCAGGATTCATAATTTTTTGATGTTTAAGACGACTCTTTCACATGTGTTACCACCCAAAGATTTGTGTTAGCCCATAAAAGAAGAAAATATGTGGCTGTGTTGCATAATGATGATCAATGTAAGGGAAATGTTTGATATGTTATAAAGTTTTAATCAAATGAAACTTTGCTTTTTAAATACAGCATTTGTGATTCCTTGAGGATGTTTGAATTGTGATTGTTATTTGTTCATCTTGAGGATGTTTGAAGCCAAGGGGAGGATATTATAATAACATGAATAATTAAGTATTAGTGAATAAGGTATAAAGATATGACCTCTAAATTAAAACCAAGTTTGTACGGTGATGATTGTTTTTTAAGTGGTTGTATGATAACTATTGTTATTTGTTATCTTAAAAGATTATTTTTGATAGAATTTGCGTTAAATAATAGTAACAAAGAGAAAAAATTATGGGTGGTCTCCAACTTGACATAGAAAACTCATCTCAACTATATATGGTAAATTCTTTGGCACATCTAATTTCTATACAAAAGAAAAAAAAATTACAAACAAAAAAGAACATTAGTAAAGAAAAAAGAACGTAAAACATAAATCCCTTTTTTAATTTTTATCTTTTTAAAAATATTGTTTGGTCTAACTTATTCTTTTGACTATTACTTTTTTTCATTCTATTGGTATTTTTTTTCTTCAAAATGCCCTTTGCTCGGTAAATAGAATCTGAACCCTGTTTCAGATTATAGAATATAAAACCTTTTATTTCCTAGAATTGCATAACAACATTATATATAATATTAAGATTGCATAATTTTTTTTTAGAGAGAGAATTAAGATTGCATAATTGAAAATGACAAAACTTAAAAGAGACAAAAAATGAATAAAGCTCTCATTTTATAAATAAATCATATCTTTAATAGTACACCAGACTCTTGACCCGTGCTATCGCACGGGTCCTACCGAGAAGAAGTTAAACGAATAAGTCACAACAATGTAAACATATACAGTTAATAGAAGTTTTAACAAAATTTAAAAATATGTTCCCTTCTACGACAATAATAACATCAAAATGAAATGGTAGCATACATAAAAAAAAGGTTTGAACTTTAATCACATTACGAAATACTTCGTGATAAACAACATTTGAGGTCGTATCAGTATTCTCTCCATCTCCATCAACGATTAGTATTTTCCATCCTCGTTTTGAAGTGACTCTTGAGATTGCAACATACAACTGACCATGCGAGAACACATGACTCGGCAAATAAATTCCAACACTTTTAAGTGATTGCCCTCGACTCTTGTTGATTGTCATGACAAATGAAACAGATATTGGAAATTATCTTCTTTGAAATTTGAAAGGAATTTTAACATCAGATGGTGAAAGAGATAACTTGGGTATGAAAACTTTTTCGCCAATGTTACTTCCAGATATAACATTTCCTTCAAGTACAAATTTTTCTATTTTGGTTATGATTAACCTTGTTCCATTGCATAATCCTAACTTTAGATTAATATTTCTCAAAAGCATAATTGGAACTCCAATCTTCAATCTGATCTTGTGATGTGGGAGTCCTGAAGCATTTATTGTGTTGAGAAATTCTGGAGTTTGGACATCATCAACAACATCACCATTTCAGTTATGTGTCAATGTACTATCATAACTCAAATAGGTTTTCTCTTCACCAGGCATCAAGTCTAACATGTAATCGTTTATTTGATCCACTATTGAGTTTGTTGGAGCAAGTATTGCTTTGTCCTGAAAATATAAGTAAATCAGGAGGAATGTGAAGTGATATATCCACGTCATTTATGAGCCAAAATTTCCCATCACCAATTGGCAAAACCCACTAAGAGAATAATCTTCTTTCTTCAATATCAGCGTGCGATGCACCACTTAGTAGTCTCATATTTTTTGTAAGGGTGAGAACTTCACAATAATTCCATATATATGAACAATTGATTGTGGCATTTACTATTTCTTGTTGGTGCCTTTTGGCATAAAAGGGAGTATCAAATCCTTCTCATCAATTAGTGTAATCGCAGTGGCATATTGAATTAATGTTTTTTTTTGTTATACATGAAGTTTATATAATATACCTTCTCATCAACCAATATCATGTTCATGAAGATGACCTCGTCTGGATTTTCCTTATCACGAATGATCTCGTCTGGATTTTCCTTGTTATATGGATGGCGTGATTGAAGAAGGTTTAGTACTTGCAGCAGATATTTGAAAAATGTTATACTTGATGAACAACACATGTATGGAAATAAACTAATTATGTTAACAGTAAAGTTTTAAGTGAAATGGCAATACAATTGATATCTGATAAACCTATTAAAGAGTGTGACACACTTGATAAATGGTTAATTGGAAAACTCTCAGCATTTATGACTGTGTAAGTACACCACTATCAAAATAATATTCACTACTTGTTAACAGAATTGCACATAGCCTTGCACTGCTTGATTTAAAATTACATCACAAAGACAAATGGAGAGAATAAAAAAAGTGCCATCAATATTTTGTTAACCATTTGATATCCTTATTTGAAATGTCCTTCATAGCATGATTTTCATGATCTATACAATATTTTTTGTTGAAGGATAGTTAAAACTAAAACTGTCTTACTAAATTTTGAATCTCTTCCATAAAATGTTATGAAGTAACTTGTTCAAATAGATTTGGACTTGTTGTCTATATGTAATCCTAAAATTATAATTTTGTTATGTTTGCTTTTCCGTATGGTCTGAACATTACATATTGTATTGTGTCTTTCACTTGATCTATAAGAATTCTTACCAGTAATTTTCATATAAGAATTATATTATGACTATGAATTAGTGAGTCTTTATGGCCTCATTTTTAATAGTTTATGACATATCCTTGTTCATTATTTTTTGGCGCAATGAAGGATGATGGTACAATTTAAATTTATTGGTAAACAGTCATCAATAAATTGCATTTAAACTTAATAGTCAAACGAAAAAACATTTTAAAACCATTATTTTGGCTCCATAAAGGATTATGGTACAATATAAATTACTGGTAAACAATCATCCATAAATTGCATTTAAACTTAATAGTCAAACGAAGAAACATTTTAAAACCATTATTTTGACTCCATGAATGATTATGGTACAATATAAATTACTGGGTAAACAATCATCCATAAATTGCATTTAAACTTAATAGTCAAACGAAGAAACATTTTAAAACCATAAATTGCATTGAAATTAAAAGATATTACATTATGACGTTTTCAATTGCCATTATGACGTTTCTGTATGAGAGAGAAAGTGAGGAGTTTGAAAATAGAGTTTAAATGAACGACTGTGATTAAGTGTGTGGTTGAGAGATTAGATTAACAATAATTATATGCTTAGGAGAGAAAAATGTAAGGGATTAGAGCAAACATGCTATCTCATCTAGCTTTTATAATAAAGGACTTACATAGCCACTGAAGCTTATTACACAAAATAATTAAACACCTAAACTAAACCTGTTGTACAAGAAGATAGAGGGGGAAGGAGGCTTGGTTAAAGTTTATTTCCTTTATAGAGCGAAGTAGACTTTGATGGTCAACCTTACACTAGACAGATCAACCTTATATACCCAGATAAATTGTGCAAATTTGCAGAGTGGCACCATGTCTTTTGCCCATTCATACAATCTCAAAAATGCTAGAGTAATCTTTGTGTAAGAAATGCCAATGGTGGAAGCACATTGTAGAAGAAAAGAGGAGAGAATTTGAGATGATGGAATGAGAATTTGTGAAGGATTGATGTGTATCTATAGGGGGAATTTGTGAAGAATGAGTGCATAAAATGTAATAGTCCATAAATAAGGGTCTAAAAACATGGTAAAACAGGTCAGACCGGTCAATGAAATTGATCTGACCAAAGAAAAAACATGTTGAATGAGTTACTCTTGCTGAATAAGTAATCGTTCAAACTCTGAACTATTTCGAATTATAATCAAAACTCATCCCAAAAATATTCGGTTTATATATTCTGAACTTGTTCAAGACTGTTTTAAAACTTATATCTTATAGGATGAGAGACAATTCAGTTTATATAATCCGAACTTGTCAAGTATATGATTTTTCTGCAGTCTATATTACACTGACATTTGTTGTGATCCAAATTCATCCAAAAAATGTTCGGTTTATATATTCTGAACTTGTTCACGACTGTGTCAAAACTTGTATTTTGTAGGGTAAGTGACAATTCAATTTATATAATCCGAACCTGTCAAGTGCATGATTTTTCTGCGGTATATATTAAACTGACATTTGTTGTGGTCCACAACGCACATAAACTTTGACGCTTTTATTTAAGGATCTTACTAACTAGTGCGTTCATGACAATGATTAAAGAAACTATAAATAAAAAAATTGTCTTGAAAATTTGAAAATATAAGTTTTGACTTTTGGTTAAGTAATAATTACACGATTTTTTTATAAAATGTTACTTGTTTTGGTTGTTTAACCAATGCTCTGATGACACTGTTTAGCATTCTCCTTTATTTAATAATTTGCCACATAGGCAGGGGTATAAGTGGTATACGGAAAAACCGGGGTTTTCACTTTGGCGCTGTTATTTCCACCCGAGTACGAGTAGAACTACACTCTCATTGTTTTCTTCCACATTTCTGCTGCTATATGGAAACATAAACCCTAAATCAATAACCAAAACACTCGAAGAAAGAGAAAGCATTTCACCGTTTTCTCTCCGATTCCATTCTTCACTTCTCCTTCATGTTCCATTTGTAAGTATCGTTACTTCTCTCTTCTTCATTTCTTCCAATCACAATCTTCGTAATTGCGTTGTTGTTTATTGTTGGTTCTTGAGCATGTTTGAATAAACAAATTACTTAAGAGCATCTAGCATAAGAGCTTATCGTATAAGTACTTATATATAAGCCACTTCTACAACAATAGTATTAAATAAAGTTAAATATTTTCAAGTAAGCTAGTATAAGTTGTTTCCATAAGCTATTATATAGAGAGCCGATGAAAATATGAGTAATAGTTATTTTGGTCCCTGAATGTGTAACAAATAGTCCTAATAGTCCTTTATTGTATTGAAATTTCAAAATAGTCCCTGATTTTGCAGTATGTTAGTCAAAATAGTCCCTTACGATAAAATGCTTCGTCAATATTGTCATATTAATCCCTCAATATACTTACTTATTGTCATAGCAGTCCCTATATTAAAAGAGTTAATGTCAGTATTAAGGGACTATTTTGACTATAAGTTGTTTTCATATGCTATCTAGAGAGTTGATGAAAATACTGTAGAAAATGCTTATGGACATACATGAGGTCTTGTTTGGATAAACAACTTAAGTAAGCGCTTAAAGCACAAGTGTTTATCATATAACTGCGTATGTATAACCAATTTCTATTAAACAAATTATAAAATCAAATTGCTTTCATATAAAAATAAGATGAAAATAACTTATGGGCATATCATAAGCTATTTCCCAAAGATCTATTAAACAATTACAAAACTGCTTATTCCAGTAATAAGCTTAAAGTGATCATAACTAATAAGTTGTTTCTCTGATCTGCTGCGTGTTTCAAATGATGTATCATATTAACAAGCTATTTTTATGCATTTTTTCAGGAACTTGTGAAAAACTTTTAGGGTTTCACTTTCTTGAAGTTGAACTGCTGTGGCGCCGTTCGTTGTGATGAATATCCTTCCTCATCCTCCTCCCACTGCTGCAGATCCACCGGCAGTGGTAATCTTCCTCCCCGACGAAGTTATCATCGAATTCCTAACGTTTCTTGAAGTGAAAGATCTGATGCGCATGAAGTGCGTGTGTAAGTCCTGGAACACCATCATCTCTGATCCAATCTTTGCCAAAATGCATCTTAAGAAGAAGAAGCGAACAAAGATACCACATCTCGCACTTCTCTCTGACAAGTCTGAAGGTTCCGGAGATTGTAGAGCTGTGCCCATTTCTCGTTTGCTGCAAGAGATGAATAAGTCTTCGTCGAACCTTAACCACGATGATCTTCCTTACCACTACCGATTCAATTACAAGGACTGCGGTGATATTGTTGGTTCATGCAATGGATTGGTCTGCTTGCTTGGTTGTTCTTTCACCGGCGGTCACTATATTGAGAACTCGCTCTCTTTCTGGAACCCTGCCACAAGGACTAAATCTGATGCACTAGTGTCCTTCCGCTCTTATAGAAAGCACCCCCATAATGAAACTTGCAAGTTCGCGCTTGGTTATGATAATTCAACCGACACTTTCAAGGTGGTGTTGCTAACTTTGATAGTTGATGGCAACCTTGTAGCTGTAGGGAAAACCGCTGCAAGAGTTTTCACTTTGGGGGGCGATAATAATAATAATAATGCTAATGCTTGGAGAGTTATTCAATATTTTCCTGTCGTAGTTGTCCCTCATCGTTTTTGTTTCACTCAATGCGATAATGTTTATTTAAATAATAGTATCAATTGGTTGATCTGTCACCACAAGAAGAAGAAGAATCTTACCATTGAACAATATGTTATTGTCTCGCTTGATTTGAAGACAGAGACATATACACAGTTCTTGCTCCCTCAATCTTGTAATGAGGAGCTACTTACTCATCCAATTCTTTCTCAGTCAGAGGACTGTCTTTCTGTGTTAATGGACTGCATGTGTTTTTCTTATGATTTCAAGAAAACCTATTTCATTATATGGAAAATGGACGAATTTGGAGTTGAAAACTCTTGGACTCAATTCCTTAAAATTAGTTATATGAATCTTCAAATAGATTATCTTCCTCAATTGATTCCACTGTGTCTGTCGGAGGATGGTGATACAATCATATTTTCAATCAATCGAGCAAACCAAGCAATTCTTTACAACTGGAGAGATAACAGAGTAAAGAGAATCAAAAGCACCAATAGAATTACGTGGAGCAAAGCCAATGCATATGTTGAGAGCTTGATGTCGACAGACTTGTTGAAAGTAAGTCCCTGTTCCATGATTTACTTGTTTGAATTTGAGTTAAATTGTCTGTGTACAATGTATTGTGTCATTATTTTCATATATTGGTTTTGATTTGATTATATCGTTGAATGATTTATATAATTTTCAATTTAAAATCATGGTTTTTTTATATCATAGTAATTAGCAAGGATTAGTCGTTTTTTTATTGACAATTAGATCTTTGGATTTTTGAGCTTTTATGTGTATGGTGCTCTGGTTGTATTAGGTGTAAATACTGGCAACAATGAACTTCAATTATTAGCTATGAATGTCTTCAATTTCATGTCATGTTCTATTTTTGAGCTTTTACGTGTATGGTGCTTTGGTTTAATTTCTTGTATTGTTTCCCTAAACTTCGACCTAATGGCCATGCCACTATAGCGTTTTGGGGCCCAGCCTCTACGCTTTATTATGCGCCATTGACTACAGAGTTAGATAAACCAAATTATAAGCTTGCGTGCATTCTATAGTGCAGGAATACAACTAACCATTACTCTATAAAGTTGCAATCTGATTGATTTCCACTCTATTTATTATGTGCAGTATTTAATTAGGAAAGCCAAGGTTGTAGAATGCAAATAGTTTAGGTGCTAAAATGTTGCTAAGTGGTGCTTACTGAGGCGCGCAGCATTTATTAACACTAAATGTTGCTTACATTAGAAAATTTCTCTAGTTTTATTTCGCTCGCAAATGGGAACATGTCTCACATTGGTGAAATTTCATCTCTTTTCATTCCTTGTATTTACAAAACTTGGTCTTATTTGCCACTGATTAGAAGTTCTCAATCATCTAAAATAGAAATAGGGTAACATGTGTGTGACTGTAAAGCTGTCATTATGTAGACATGCGATTTTTCTAAGTTAATGCCACAAATAATAGTTCAGTACCATGCGTTAATAGATTGCTCCCTTTTTACTGCACAGATGGATGCACATAATCAACAGTTCTATTCCTGTACACATGCACATAAGTGCTTGTAATTTATCTGCTCTTATGTTTAGCTTACATAAATTAGTGATATACAATGCAAAAACATTTATGAATCTACAGAGAATAAATAGAGCATATAGCGAATAAGGAGACATAGAAATTTGGAGTGGGATAAGGAGTGTCCATAGCACTCCTCTAATATCAAAGAAAGCTAATTAAGACCGGTGGTTTGAAGTTGTATCTTCCTTTAATTTGGCATTGTATAAAAGCTTTATGCAGGGTGTTAATTCAAAATGCATAAAACCTAGGAGAATTGTTGGATCCCTTGTTTACTATCTAAAACAGCATAGATAGTTAGCAGCTTATAAGTCAACTTTGGGGTAGTGTTGTCGATGGTGGAATATGCAGATGGCCAATAATCCGCTATATAAACATGCCATTGCAGCTTATGGTGCCACCATGGTGGGCATCCCTTTACAAAATGGTTTCGGCGGTGGTAAAGAATTCCGTCATACATTACCATTTTGCCATGGCGGTGCCATGACCGCCACTTAACAACACTGCTTTTGGGAAGGAATAAAGGGGTTGGAATTATAAAGTGGTCATGAGTTAAACTCCCCATAATAAGAAAATAACAACTAACATTTGTCATTAAAAAAAAAATCTCTTTCAGAAAAGGCAACACCAACCTAGTTTCCAAAGGATGCAACCTGTTGAAAAAAAGAGAGAATGCTGAATCATTTCCTGATTATAGACTGTGATGATATTGATTCTACATCTGTTGGTATAGAAGCAGAGGCGTATAGGTTCTCAATCTTTGATCCCACAGTAGCAAACGAAAGCACATGTAATGAACTGTTTAACCATGTCATATTATGTATAATAACTGCTTTAAAATTGTACAGGTAATGAACATGTTTGAATTGCAAAATCACTTTTAAATAAAGTATTAGGTAGTTTTGATTAGAGTTTTGATCAAGGTTTCAACAATTATATAAGTTATATTATATGGATTTTTTAGCCTTTTAATTAACTTTGTTACTTTGGTAAAAAAGATAAATTAACTTTGTTACTTTGGACCAAGCAGGATCACGATAAGCTGAAGCAACTGCGTATTTCATCTGATTCTCCCAGTAAGCAAGACACTGATCATGCTCATACAAAGAGGTCCTCGTGAATTGTTAATACTAGCTTGTGTTGATCTAGCACTGAAGCAAACTGTTCCCTGCTGTTTGTCCTTTAGATATTGTTTTTTATTTTGATTGCATGGATAATATATCATATGATGTTGAGGACATATTTATATTTCACATGTTTCTTGGTACATCCGCAGGTTGTTTCCTTGTTTCCTCATCCGTAGGTTAATTTTGAATCTGCAAAATGTTCTGTCGTGAACAATGTTTTGCAGATGGTAAGTATCTTAGTATGTGATGATTTTTTTGAAATTGGCCTGCGAAGTTTATTGTGTGGCAGATTCCATGCAATACATGTGTTATGAATTACTCATTCAAGGCTTTTTGAACTCTGAGGCGGCCAGATTGTGGTGCATTAGGTTTAAGTGTTATTGCTGTTGTTCTTGACCAAGAAGCCTATCATTGGGTTTTTATGGAAGATGGAGAAGTATATTCACTATGTAGATTGGGAAGTTTGTGCTTAAACCTCAATCAAAAAATATTATTTGGTGGCATATGTGTTTAAATAATTTTGATTGAGGCTGTGTTCAAAAAACATTTCTTGATTTCGTGACGAAGCAAACAAGACAAGTTGATGATGAAAAAAACTTGAGAGGATTGTGTGAATGATCTCAACATTAAAATGCAGTAGATTCTACAACTAATACAAGTAATAAGTAGAGTCCAATGTATTTTAACGGTGAAATTATTCACATAACCTTAATTTTTTTCTTTCTTTCTGCATTTAACAATTTTTCATTTTAAAGAAATTAGTAATTTAACTTATGACCCCTTCATTTTGGTTTATAACCCGTTCCATTGTTTATGAAGTATGTCTCTCTAACCAATCTAAACGTGACAAAATAATGACAATATCGAGAGCATCTGTATACTATTATTGAACATTTTGTGACCTCACATAATATTCCATGAGGAAAACGACAGATATATATAAAAAAAGCTATAATGCAATTGTCTGAAAAAAGCAAAAAGCTATGATCTAACAATTCAAGGTTTGTCCCCTTTACTAAAATGTAATTTTATTTTGAAATAAAAGAAGTTACTAACAAATAACTATTACCATTGAAAAAACCAAATATAATTAAAAACTTATTAAAACTCCCTTATTATGTCATCCTCAGATTAACTCTGTTGATTGAGATATCACATTATATACGTAAAGGTTGAAGTTCGAAAAATAAAATTTTTCACTTATTCATCTTATCAAATGAATTTTTAGTCAAACTTCTTGACCAACAAAAAATTCACAACTTTTATATTCTTTTTCGAACAAACTTATAACTTTTTTCTATTAACAATTCAAATTGAGATTTGTTTTTCTCTCTAAAATTTCTTTTGTTTTAAAAAAATAATCCAATCCAATAATGAAAAGTGCACATCAATCTCCAACCCGTGACTCCATGTACAGCCATTTCATGTTCACGGGTTCATAACACAGTTTTAGAATCACTTTCTTCTATAAATAAGTTACCAAATCCATTACATAGTTTCACACCAAAATTATTGAATTACAACAAAATTATTGGTGAATTATGGTGATGAAAGAACATAGGAAATTGGTGTCACTACTTATGGTGGTAGTAATGATGGCATCTATGTTGAAATTTTCCAACGGCATTAGTCTATGTAAAATGAATGAAGATGGACTTGATGCTTGCAAGCCATCAGTGACTCAACCAAATCCAGCAAAACCATCCCCTGAATGCTGTAAGGCTCTTACTAGTGCTGACCTTGAATGCCTTTGCTCTTACAAGAACTCAGCAGAGTTACCTTTACTTGGAATTGACCCAACTCTTGCTGCTTCACTTCCTAAAGAATGTGATCTCACTCCTCCATCTAACTGCTAGGCTTCATTTATCTATAGTGTGTGTATGTGTGTGTTTGTGTTTGTGTTTGTCTTTGTTTGTGGCTTATAATATTTAGTGCAACTAGCCTTATTATTAGGGCAAAATCAGCTAATTGTACTATGTTTGCTTCATGTATAAGAATGTTTTTTTTCGTGGCACAATTTATGTCCCTTTTTCTTTGTGTGCATAATAGGTATGTGTAAATATTAATATTTTGTAAATCAAGTGGTTATGTTCAAGTGATTGATGAACTACAGTTAATGATGAATTATTTGAGAGAACCTGATCTTGAATCGTAATTGACTAATCAATTGTTAGATTTTACTTATTTTTTATCCAAATTCCGGATTAACAAACCACCTTTACCAGAAATCAGAAGGATAAAAAAATTACTTTTCATAAACTACAATCTATTTTTCTTTTTAGAATTTGAACTAATTGATTATTGTCACCCTAGTCTAAAATAACTATGGTTATTTGAGTTTCAATTGATGCACATATATATTTTAATTTCCATAACTTAAGAAGCATCTAAAGATTGATAACATTTTGTTTCTTTGTGTATGAATTGGTGTGTTGAAACGAAGCAGTTAGTAAATAACTAAATACAGTTCCCTGAATACGCTGAATCTCTACATAAGCCTAAATTAACTGACACTCAGATTTTTTATTTTTTTTACACAAACTGACATTCAGATATTAGTATGCATTTTTTGGAGATGAAAATATCAATAGTATCCATCAGATCATAACCTCCGATAGGTTTTATGCGTTGGGACTTTTGTGCAAACTGAAGGGCCCGTAGAGCAACCACCCTTAGGGACAGCTGAACAGTCTTTTTTTCTTTTTTCTTCGTCGAAAAGAGGATATTTCATTCATTGATAGCTAAAAAGCTAATGATTATACATGTGTAGAAAACTATCCACTGTTGGGATAAAGTACATAATTGCTGCAAAATCCTACAATTACACATGATTTGCTCCTGACTTATACATCTCACACATACAATGGTAACATAGTCTAGCTGAGAATGAATACCCACAAGAGAGGGTAGCAATAACCCATTGCAGACAACATTCTAAAAATAAAATTGAAATAAAAGAACAGGTGAGACCTATCATGCCTTTGAAAATTGGTGGACAATTTACCCAAACCAATAAAAACCAGCCACGTGTCATCCATTATAAAAATAACTTCTTTTTTTTTTTTGAAAAAACATTTATTATTTTATTTTACAATTTTAGCATGTATTTTATTAATTACATATTCACCCCATTTTAAATTAATTATATTTTAC
>Ga0228710_1002782_pt1 | contig 27753 bp, 20 predicted proteins | sample MedpolnodulmetaG_FD_177995 | JGI IMG/M metagenome (GOLD analysis project Ga0228710, IMG submission 177995) | Root nodule microbial communities from Medicago polymorpha collected in Santa Monica, California, United States - pink nodules | ecosystem: Host-associated > Plants > Roots > Nodule... | reverse complement strand
TTCTTAACTAAAAATACTTTTTTTTTTTGGATATAACAAACTACGAGAAAATTATAGATTTGAGAAAATCATAGTGAATTTAGTTAAAAACTATAAGAAAAACACCCAAGGAATTGTACCCAGGTTTTTTTCCTTAAAAAAATTAGGGGTGGCTTGTGGCCCACCTATGCCCACGCGGTGCTCCGCCACTGTCAACGCTTGATGGAACTTGACATTTTACTCGTGTTTCAAGTTTATAGCGCCGATAACCAAACCAATTATTATAGCCAAGCACATTACGAGGAGGTAGCACACGTAGACGTAGAGGAAACGAGAAATGTTGCAAAAGAGGGGAGGTCAAGCCAATTGTGGGAAGTCCTGTATCACTAACACCATGAGAAATCACGCTAAACTCACGTAATTAGCCGATCAAGATTAAATTTTTTAGGTCACAATGTTTTGACAAGTAGGACGAATGTTACCCCCCATAAATGCATACATTTTTCAAAACACACAATACATTAGGGGTGTACATGAGTTGGGTCAACCCAAAAAAAAAACTCAAAAACAAAAGGGTTGGGTCGGGGTAAATGAATGAGTATGGTTTCTAAAATTGGAAAATCCATAAAAAATAAATGGGTTTCGGATAAAACCAGACCCATACCGAAAAACCCCACGTACCCAATAATGTCAATATTCTTTATCTTTATTTTCATAGGGTAGAAGAAAAATACTAAGGGTTAAACCAAATTATATTTCCAAAACATACACATTATAATTTGATAATATAATTTATAGTTCTATGATGCATAATTTATAGTTCTATGATGCATAAAATTATAGTAAAAATAAGTTAACCACTTTTTTTTTAAGGAAATTAAAAAATAGATTAATATTTAAGAAAAATTATGAGTACTTGTCATTTAATCATTTTATATTAAAAAAAAAGAAAAATAAGTTGGGTAACCCATTCTCTCAAAAAAAAAAAAATGGGCCAACATGTGGGGGGTTAATAACATATCATGTCAATTATAAAATAGAAATTCAAAGATAAGTAATAAGGACCAATATAGCCAAACTTGGGTTCGTCAAAGACCAAAAGTGCTATTAAACCTAAAAAAAAGAGGGAATGAGATACGTAGACTATGGAGGCGTCTGGGTGGGGGAGGCTTCCTGCGCCGGAGAAGAGGTGGAGGAGGTGGTCCGAACCTAAAAAGCAGAAGAAACAATAACATAATAGTGTATTAGCAGAAATGTATAAAGATTCATAGTTTAAAAATATATCGTGATAAAAATAATGTCTCACATTTAACATTTTAGCAGATCCTAATAGTGTATTAGCAGGTCTCATAAGAGAATCTACACTTGATTATCTGGAATTAAACTTTAAACTTTCATGTATGTCGGATTGTCCTTGCATAGAGTTTTCACCTAAATATTCGTCTCTGAAAAGTACTATATATTTAATGATCATATGTATGATGAATCTACTAATTAAAATTCTGTTTATACACATCTTAATTTCTTCTTACTTAAGTTCATTTTAAGTAGACACATGAGCATCCATAGAGTGCTGAGGATATTAAATTAAATTCATCATGATTAAAGATACAATGTTTCCTTCCAATATTCTACTTACCCATTTTATGCTCACACCTAAAGCATATCTTTTACAATATCTCATAACGTTTCAAAGATTCTCAAACCCATCATGATAATATTATATACAGTTTGAAAAAAGTGTTTTCTGTCGTTTAGTATGGCCGAATTATTAAATCCATTCCCTACTTTCCTTATTGCACTTTCCAGATTTTGCTTATCTGTGTTCATTCAATTTGGTCAAGGAGTAACAATTCAAGTCTATAACACCCACATTGTGATTTGCTTTGAAAATGAAAATACGCAAATAGATCAAAGACGCAACAAAAAAGTTGAATTCAGAACCGAAAGAAATTCTAATGGGTCACTACTAGACAATAGTATGAAATGGAAATCTTTTTTCAATAGTACTATGTCTTTATCATAATAATTTGTTGAAGATTTTTTCAAACCAGACAAAGTGGGGACATAACATAATTAGTTTGTTGAATGGTGGGGTTGAATAACTCAGTTAGTTTGAATAAAGGATTTAATGAGTTAAGGAGTCGCGGTCTAAGATTTAAGTCTTTGACAATGTGAAAAATACTAATGTAGCAAAACTGTTATGAAAATAGAGATGACGAAGAGAAAGAGAGAAAATTATGAATTTTAATAAAATATATTAACGAGAGTGAAAAAGAATTCCGGAGAAAGAGTTTCAATTTCTTTTATAAGAAGGTATATTAACGGGGAGTACAAGAAATACAACTATAGCTAATTTACAGCTTAATTGAACTTTATCTTATTACATAAATACTTGTCTAAGTGTTTGATACAGTTTATGAAAGTAATTGATGTGATATTCTAAAATTTTCAGCTTATTTTAATAATAACTGATCCACGCAACTTATGAAAATCAATTATAACTTGTATAAAAATAATACATCTACTAATAATTTTCTCTTTAATGTTAGAAACTGCTTGTAAAATGCAATGGGGAAAAATAAATATTTATAATGAAAAGGTTTGAGTGCTACAAATATATTTAATGTTTTTATTTATAATCACCCTCTTGTAAAATAGTGAGTGTAACTTATAAAAAGGGACGGATGTAGTAACTTCTTGAAACTTAACGGAGAGTAGCTTGTTAGTCAATGTCCTTAGCATTGTTAAATTGTGTATTGATACTAACTTTATAAGGGAAAAGGTAGCTGAGAAAAGTTTGAGAGTGTGGGCTTGATATTTTGATAAAAGCTTCCATTGACGGAATTCCTTTATAATTGATGGTTTGAAATATTTACAATATGAGCAACAAAAATACGTGAGACGTTAAAAAATTATTTTTAGTTGGATAAAAGGACATTAAAATGCATCTTTTGAGGCATTATGATTGAAAAAAGAAAATTCAAATTGAGATTTTTTTTTTAAAGACACCGTCCTCTAGTTGTTGTTAAGGCCTTTCTGGCCATACCTGTTTGCTAGGCTAAATGGTATCTAGTTTTGCATTCTCACATGCCACGCCTGGTGCAACTTTTCGTGTTCTTTATACTAGTTGACCACAAGATTATTTATTTATTTTAAAAAGAAAGAAAAATGCAACTAGGAAATATATATAGGGGTCTTTTAGCAAGTTATTCTATGAACTTTTGTTAAAAGATACCAACTAATTTTGATGAAGGTGTCTTTTAGCAAAATTATAAGTAAAAAATGGAAATCACACCTTGATGTGTGTTGTTAAAAGACACCTTCATGGGTGGCTTATATATATATATATATGAAGAATATAGATGAAGCTTGTGTTTTTTTTTTTTATCAAAATATGTTAACTTAACTTGTATATATTATTAAGGCTAAATTACTTCATGGGTCCTTTAAGTTTGTAAAAGTTTTCAATTTGGTCTTTCTACCACATCATTGTTTGGTTAATAGAATGACTAAATCGAAAACGTTTACAAACTTAAAGGTCTTATTTGTGACCAAAATAATTTAAAGGATCAATTTGTTACAAACTTCAAACTTAAAAGACTTATGTGTGATCAAAATAACTTAAAAGACCGATTTATTATAAACCTCAAATTTAAAGGACGATAACCTATTATTAATATATATCACTCTCTCAACTAAACACTTAGTGGCAGATTTTTCCTCATTGATGATTGATTCAGATGGGAGAAGATACGTGTGATAAATAAGTGGAGAGAATAATGAACGAACAAAGACAAATGTTAGTAGAAAAGTGTCATGAGTGCTCTACGGGATTGATACTTAAAAATCGTTTAAAAAATTGGGTTTAATTAAGTTTTTAGTCCCTATAAATACTTACAGTTTTGTTTTTAGTTCATATAAAATAAAATCACACTTTTTAGTCCCTGTGACATTTTCCTTAAGCATTTTAGAAACCGAAACTGTTGATGAATTTTTTTTACAGGACTAAAAGTGCTGATGGAAAAATTTATAGGGACTAAAAATGTTAATGGAAAATTTTACCGGGACTGTGATTTTATTTTGTAGTGACTAAAAACAAAACTGTGAATATTTATAGAGACTAAGAACTTAATTAACCCTAAAAAATTTGACGATTGTTGATGTCTTTAGTAAGAATTCAAAGTTATCCATATCCTTACGGCTAAGAGAATGACCTCAATCACGTTGATTCAACAAAAATAAGGTTGAGTTTTGAGACACTAATATTAGTTTTCTTTTATTTTTTTGTCAAAACACCATTAGAAATATAATACCACGAGCTTCTACTTATGTGGAGTCGTTTTGAACCATTTTGAAGTATTGGTACACCTTATATATCAGACACTTCACCCATTACCCATCATAAATAAAAGTAAAACCGTGGCATTTGAATAAAATAAAGATGACAGATGATCATGCTTCATACAAGCTCAGACAAAATCACAGAGAGTGTGAAAACTTTCACTATAAATAAACAGAGCAATAACCCTCAGAACCAACTTGCTCACTCCCTCTTTACTCATAGAAAGAGAATCACACATGGAGAGAGTCAGAAAATAAATAGGTGCTGTAATGGCACTCATCCAAAGATTTCTGAAAGTCAGATAAACACACTAAATACTCATCTCTGACCAAATCTTAGCTGTTCTCTCTGATCCCAATGCAGTAGAAATAGCACGCACTTACACGCATTAGTTGATCTCGGCCATTGATTTAAAATCGATTGGCTAACATTTCCTTTACTACATTAACTTTGGAATCTAAATCCCATAATTCTTTTGTCCCCATCCCCACTTTGCCTTCAAAACAAAAACCAAATCTCCAAAACGCTCAAAAATAAAGAGATGAAGATCCAGTGTGATGCATGTCACAAACAAGAGGCCTCCTTGTTCTGCCCTGCAGATGAAGCAGCTCTCTGCAATCAATGTGATCGCAATATCCACTATGCCAACAAGCTCTCTGCTAAACACAAACGCTTCACTCTTCACCACCCCACTTCCAAAGGCACCCCTCTCTGTGATATCTGCAAGGTACATTCCTTCTCTATTTCTTACGTACTTTTCAACAGGGTTTTATCTTAAAAACAAGTTGCAATATCAAAGTTTTTGATGTATATGTAACTGCAACACAACTGCAGTTGAGGCAGTATCAGCCTTCTTTGAGTGATTTTCAACAATATCAATATCACACGAGCAAGATTTAAAACTTGTTTATCGATAAAATAGGATGAAGATCATAGCCTATATGATCCAAAAAAATGGTCATATTTGTTTAATGTTTAAAATAAAAGACTGAGTAATATAGGAAATATCACTTTTATTGCAGGAGAGGCGTGCATATCTATTTTGCAAAGAAGACAGAGCAATACTTTGCAGGGAATGTGACATTCCTATCCATGAAATCAACAAACTTACCAAGCAACACAACAGGTTTCTTCTTACAGGCGTAAAGATCGGTGCTTCTTCTTCCTATTCAAACCCAACAACTTCCAATGACTCAGAACTAAAAACCTCAAGTCCAAGACCAAGTTCATTTTCCAGTGAAAATAATAGTTGTTCTCAAAGTTCTTTCAAAGAGAACATGGCTTGTGACACAGTTTCAACCAGTAGCATTTCCGAATACTTGATTGAAACAATTCCTGGTTACTGCATGGAAGACCTTTTTGATGCTTCTTTTGCACCTAATAATGTTTTCTGTAAGGTAATTGGTAACTTATAGTGCACTTTTCTTTCTTTCTTTTAGTATACAGAAGACCTAGCTAGCTATTTTTCATCTACTCAATTAATTAAAATAAGTTGGATATGTTTTTTGGTATTGTTTCAGGATTATTATGAACAGAACCAAGATCTTCAAGTTATAAACATGTCTGACTGGGTACCACAATCTCAAGTTAGATTCCCTCAGCTTAGTGCTAATTCGAATGTTCCCCAGATTGATTCTTTAGACGGGGTTATGAAAATGCAACATACTAAAGCTGTTGAAGGATACAAAGTTCCTACCACTAGTCCTTCATTCATCAAACAATGTAGAGGCACTCGTTAATCTGTTAGATAAATCTCACATCATTTGTTTTCTTTATTCATTTACAATTTTATCTAGAATTTCTATGCAATTTTGTTCTCATCTAAGGTAGGTAGGCCTCATAATTATGTACTTTTCTCCTTTCCTTTTCCCGTTTCATATGTACGAATTACCTACCCCACTTGATAATAGTCCACTTCTGTCTTTTTTTGTCCTTAATTTGCATTTAACACGAGGTAATGAGAAAAGTTTTTTGTAGGTGCTGAATTCTGATAGGGAACCGACAGCTGTGTTGTGCATAGTTGGAAAATGTCCTTACCTGTCTGTGATGGTGAATTATTAGATAAACACTGCTTATCATAATAATCATCGTACGGCAAATATTTTTCACGTGTTGTTTTTTACCATTGAATGAAGCATCACAGTGGATAATGATAAAAGGGTGTTTCCATTTTTAACGTTCCCTAAGGTAAACCTTAACTTAATTTTCTAAACACGAAGATAACCAAAGATAAGAAGCATAATCCTGCACGTACGGTAAGCACTTTTAAACGAGACTGCTGTTAAATAATAGTAGGCTTTTATATTTTTATGTATAATCGTTTAAACCTGTTGTACCAAAAAATAAAAGGATTGTAGATAAACCAATTTTCCCCACTCCTAATCCATTTATTTTTGTTGTTTCTTCAAACCAAAGTCAAGTATCATGGAAAATTTGGTTATGAAGAATGAAGATTTTTCCAGTAGAATGGTAATCAGAAAGCACAACGAGTATATAGGTGTAAAAGATTTTTACCAATAGGAGAAGCCTGAATGAGGGAAGATTTATAGATTTCTACTTATGTGCTCATGCGACTGAAAAAGCGAGCATGACACCACTTCTTGAGCGTAAACATTGGAAACAATAAACATACAAGTGTTTAAGCTTACATCTTCATCACTTACAGGGGCGGATCCAGACATTGTATTTTGGTGTGGCAAAAATATAAAAGAATCTATAAAAGAAAGAAGTTTTTCCGTCATGATTAGTAAAACCCAAAATTCTGAACAGACACAATTAGAGTAATCCAAAATGCAAGTACAATACAATAACAAAAATTCATTTCAAATCATGAAGGGAACAAAGCCGTAAAACAAAACATGTGAAGTGTTGTGAGTGTCTTTGACATAAAATGGTGATGGAGTCATGAAAAAAATTAGATGGGTCACTAAAATAAAGTAAAACTATAAGATAAAAACATAAAATTTAAATGGTAATAAGCCTTAAGTTAATTATCAAAAAATTGAACCGTCAGGATTGTATTTATTTTGATAGGAGATGTTTTCTTAAACCGTCAGGAACGCAAAAAAATCAAGAGAAATGCAAAATTTTGATGGTGGGAATCGAACCTCCAACTATAATGTAAAAAGCTTCAGGTTATTACCACTAGGACAGGAATATAAACCTATTAAAAAATGGGTAATAATCTGGTGTGGCAGTTGCCACACCATGCCTTATGGTGGATCCGCCCCTGATCACTTAACAAGAAAGCTCGTATTCTGGAAGGTGAGAGTTTCTCTGAGATGAAATCTAAGGTTCTCTTAGGTTTTGCCTTTACGCTATATACTTTGAACCTAATGTACTTGACTTTTTAGCTTGTGGTTGGATGCTGGCTCTAGTTAGATTGTTTTTCCTCTTATTGAGGTCTGTCTTGGGCCTCTGACTTGGCCTTTTTGTGCCTACACCTATCTTTATTACATCTACATTGACAAAAAAATGCAGGATAGGATATACACCAAAAATCTGGGAAAATTTGCTGTATGATATTAAAACAATACACATTGTGCATATTTACTTCAGTAGTGCTGTTTACACCCTTTCCTTTTTACATTTTTTTTCCACCCTTTTGTCTCCCCTTATTATATACAGTTTCCAGTGAAAGAAAGAATATGTTATCAGTTTACCTTTTAGATGTTTACATACAAGCAAACTAATGAAAGAATTGCACCCTTTACTACACTCAGTGAAGTAGAGCACTGCAAAAAATTCAAAAGCCGAAAATGAAAACACGTTATAATGTTGTATTAGTATAGCACTTGAACATGACTCATCAAATAAAAAAATTATGAAAATATTGCAGAAGACCTTAGTTAAAAAGGCTCAAGATGTAAAAGCAAAAAGCCTATCTGCTATATTTGTTCGGCATATTGGACATTCAGAGCACGCCAGTGAACAAGATTTACACACTGCAAAAAGAACTTCAATATTAAGTTTTGTAATTCAGATCCAAAAGAAAAACGTGAATCCAAAGGAAATTTGCTGAAAAATTAAGAAGTGGAAATATTCAAATAAGAAATGACTTACAACAAAAATGACGGCATGGAAGAAGAATTGCTGCAGTTGAAGATTCAAAGCACACTTTACAAACATGTGAATTGGCGTCTCCATTACCAAGATGCTTGAGTTCTTTTTCCTTCATGTCTTGCATTCTTGCCTAAAATCATATATTATTGTAAATAAAAAACCTTACTTCTGCAGTCATTTTGTTTCATGACAAGATTGAGCAGTAAAAGAGGCACCATTAAATACTCAGGATCTAACCCAACAATGATAATAAGAGAGTTCAAGATTTGATTAATATACAGACATACAATTGACTGTAGTAGAATAGGTGTTACCTTGAGACGACCAACCAAAGATTCTTCCTCGGGAGTTTCGTTGTCTGGTTTTGATACATCCAAAGTTTGCTCCGTAGTGATAATATTACTTTCACTGTCATTAGTTTTCGGATCATTTGTATGTGCTTCCCCATCACCAGATTTTTGGTCAATGTTTGATTCTGCGACAACACCTACTTCTTTCTTTAACTTTGCAACGAGGACCCACATATTTGCTAAATCATTCTCCAACGAGGATTCTCTTTTCTTGGCCTCTTCAACCCTGTTCCTGTGCTCCTTTTCCATAATTTCCTTTTCGGCCAATGCAGCCTCAAGAGCTGCCTCTCGTTGCTTCCTAGCCTGAAGTTCCATCTTCAGATCATCAACTTCAAGACTCCATGATTCCAACTCATCTCTACCAGGTCCCATATTTTCATTTGCACGGCTAGAAACTCTACCCTTCCTTCCAGATCTTGGATCATTGTACTTGCGGTGAACACCATTAACTGTATGTGTGACAGCACTTCGAGTATTGGCCAGGTCTCGAGCAGCCATTAATTCTTTTTCCAACTTTGCATTCTGTAATGAAAGTTTTGTCACCTCCCCAGCCAAGTTTTTCAATTCTACAGCAGCAGCAGAGGCCAGTTCTTTGGCATAAGAAGATTCTTCAGAGAGTTTCTGATTCTGTACATGCAATCCACTATTCTCTTCTGACAATTGTACTTGTTCTAGTTTCAGTTTTTCATTTTCAATCTCCTGAAAGAAGTAAAATGTCAGTTCGGCAATTTGATTGAATCAAAACTGTAAAAAGGAAAACAATAATAAGTATTGCTGATAGTAGTAGTATCTGCAAAACTTTAGTCAAGATATTTAAAAATGATTTTATACAGTAATCCTAAAAAGTAGTTCCATCAAATATATTCAACGGAATGAAGGTGGAGTGAAAACAGATTAGGAAGGGAAACATTAACCAAGGAAAGAAACTAACTAAAATCAAGTGAAAGATTTAGAAAGTACATAATTTGTTTGAGCCATGGTACTTCAAAAACAATAAAGTCTCAGTTACCTGGGACTGTATTTTCCTTTTCAACTCATCAATGTGCTCTCCAGACGCACACTCATCAGCAAGCACTAGCGAGGTTCCACCGGTATCTGTTGCTAGTTGCTGCTCTAGCAACTTTACCTTTTCTTGCAATTCTCTGTTTTCAGAGCACTGGAAAAAAGTATGGGATGGTGTCAACATATAGTAAGTCGTAAATGCAGCGTCTCCAACTTTGAAGATAAAGAAGTAAATACCCATATAGATAACATGTACCTTGCTATTTAATTGTTCTTGAAGGACACGGTTGTCTGCAGATTTTATCTGTAGACAAGTTTAAAAATATATAAGTGAATAATCAATTTCACTAGCACAATTACATATTCATATTCCATATTTAGAACAGAATCGTAAAATGCAACAATAAAATACGAGCTGTGAATATTGTGCTTAGGAAATAAATTTATGATTCAAGAGATCAAGAAATGCCCTAATATAGACAAAATTGTATTTACCTCCAGCTCAAATGCTTTTTCATTACACTGAGCAATCAACCTTGTGACCGTCTGTTATTACAGACCCAAAGAGAAAACAAAATTATAAGCTTAATTGAAGAATTTACATAAAGATGCAACTTTTAAATCTACATAAAACTTAAAAGAATATCAAAACAAAAATTACCACCTGCTGCATTTCAACTAGGGAAGGATTAGATACTGATGTTTGACCACTCTCAATTATTCTTTGTTCTAAACCCCTCATTTGATTCCTTTTTTCTTGGATTTCTTGTTCCAAGTTCTCGATCTGTAATAAGAAAGCATGCAAATTTCCCTTAAAAAGGACTGGTAACAATAATTAAATCAGATATATATGCCATTTCAGTTAGAGTTCGGAATTGCATTTATCAGTCTTAACCACTTGCACTCAGAATTGTCAACTACGAAGGCCACAACAGAAAAAGACTATTGTTTTCAGAAGGCAAAATACAACATAATAATGCATCTAAATTTTATTTTGAAAAGTAAATGTGTGTGTATAGTTCATAATCACTCCTATTTTCATAGTAAAAAATTTGAGTATGTTGCAAAGTTTGGCGTATCCATGCATCATTGTAATTGCTTTTATGGAAATATAAAGAATCTTAAATCTTCATCAGCCCTTCTACACATCTAACAATGGTCCAATACGTTTGAGTGCATGATTTGAAAACAAGAGAGATTACCTGAGTTCTGGAACTTTCAGGATCATTTACAGACTGCTCCGTCAGGCGCTTTAGAGTGCTAGTACTGAACGCAATGTCTCCAGCAAGCATTTTGACTTGCTCAACAAGGAGATCCATCTGATCAGACATCGTCACCCCACCCTACAATTCAATAAGCAGTTAAAAAGAGAACTTGAATAGGGTAATCTACTTTAGGCGTGACAAAATGATGAAATTTAGTTATGACAATCAGCATGAAACAATACTTCTATTTAGACAGCGCCAACTTCAGTACAATCTGTAACTCTGGACTGACAACTGTACACGGTACAGTCAACTTTTTTGTGGGAAGATGTGTGTTTGTTTGTGCGGTTGAAACAGGGATGGCACCTGTGCAGTGCAATCAGGGGCATAATTTTTTCCCCTGTTCTCTGCAAGGATTGTACGCAGCCTTACCCTGTTTTTTACCGTTGCACCAAGGCTCCTCCTTTATAACAATTTTTTTTTTAGTATTATATTTGTGTACTTGATTACTTAAAGAAAAGGCCAACATATTTGTGTGTGTGTGTGTGTGTGCGTGCGTGCATTTGTTTGTTTGTTTCATTAAGAGATATCACAGCACATCAAAAAATTGTAGGATCTGGAGTATGATCACAGTCCCGTCCCTAAAGATGTTCCGATCACAGTCCCCGCCAAGGAAAATCCCCAAATATGACAGTTCTCATACTAATTCATATCAACAAAACTATCACAATCCTAATATTTGACAATTAATATGCAAATTAGCATGAAATAAGATTAACAAATAAATGTTGAGAGGGAACGCAACTCACTGCTGGTATCCTTGTTCTGCTGATGAGTTCACCAGCTTGTGTTGATTCAGTTATAATACTGTTAGATGTGGAGAGCTCTTCGTTCCGTTTACTTGACGTTCTTCTATGTCTAACATCATTAGACAGATCAGAAGCCACAGTGGAAACATCTTTTTGGCTCTCACTTTCAAACAAAAGAGAGCCATTTTGTAGGGCATCATACTTCTGAATTAAAAAAATAAGTTGGTTACTAACTGTTTAACACGTTCTATAAAAGTATAGTCACACAAAGCAAGGTTGATTTGGAGGGAAGATATATTTCTGGTAAATGGCAATATCTGAATACATATAGTTCAGGAGTAAAAATCACAAACCCCCTCACAAGAATGCCCTTTGGGATTGAAACATGAACAATGTTAGGCCTTCTTTACCTTGTCTTGAATATTATTTCACTTATAAAGAAAACAGAAACACTGATTAAATACTTGATAACTTCATCAAAATGTCTTGATAGATAGCAAAGAAACAACTCAACCTAGAATCATAAGCCGTTTGGTAGACTGGTGACAAAAAACAGTTTTGTAAGTATTATTTCAGTGACAAAAGAAATAAAGTTGCAAATGCCACCTAAACTAGAGGAACTTTAGAGGAGCCTATCAATCAACAGCACATAACTTGAAGCTAAAGAAGTATAAAATAAGAATGAAACTCAATCTGCAATACAGCAAATCATAATAAGTTGTTCAAAAAATTACTTGCACGTAAAGAATGGGTATTTAAAAGGATGGTAGAACACACTTCACACCACTTGAATTGAAGGAGAACTCACATCATCCTCGCCAATAGAGAGACTTTGCTGGTGACCAGGAGCATCAGCTAGATATCCAGGATTTGCATTCTTTGATGAAACCAGAATGAGCTTGGTTAGCTTCTGGATCCTACTCGCAAGAGCAACCTTCTCTTCTTCCTCTTCTTCCAATCTTGACTGCATTTTCACTTGACCTTCCTCTAACTACTCATATATCAATATAAATTAAGAAGCAAAATTCATTACATATCACAAAAAACTAAAGGAAAAATGAAAATACAAAAACAATAGCTAAAAACCTTTTGCTTTAAGGTCAAAATTTCCTCATGGTTCACACCAAATTGCATCCCCTTCTTCAGCTGATCGAGTTCAAGTTTGAGAACTGAAATTTCTCTCTGGTATTTCTTAATAAGAGATTTTTCATCAATAATCTGTTTTAACAAATATTTCAAGAATGAGTCAGGACTCAGGAAGGGCCTCAAATACATTTAATAACACTTAATAGACATGCAGTTATGCAGCTAATTAATAACTATAAACTGGACCTTATTACGTGAAGCATATATTTCTACTCGCTTTGCCCTGCTTGCAAACTTCAAGGTATTGTGAGTTTCTTCCATATTACTGGATGCTGGAGTCACAGTACATATAAGCTGAAATTTACATGTTAAAGCCAGAATTAATGTGGTGCAATGGTGCTCGTGCAGACATTCTAACACACTGTTCCAATATATCCATAAAGATAAAAGCACAGAAAAGTAAAATAAAAGAAATTGAAAAAGGCCATAGCCTTGTCGAAGCAGATGATGACTAGGCAATTGTACAGGAAAAAAGGGATGTCAAATACAGGTAAACAATCATATCATTAAAATTGTAGTAGAGACTCACTGAAACATGACCATGACCACTAAGTGAAGATTGCAGGAGGCGGGTAAGCTTTGAATCTCGATACGGAACATGAGATGATTTCCCCTCACTCAGTTTTCCAATGACCTTCAAATGGAAACCACAAAATCAAGACTGCATGTGCAGGTTTTCTAATCTTTTAACAAAGATATAAATTGCATATTGTGTAAATAGTGATTGCGAGTCCAAACAAATTATCAAAACAAAACTTCTTCATAGCCAAAAAGTATAGGAAATGTAAGACACCTACAGTTCCAAGTGTCAAAAGACTTTTGTTTATATATGATCCTTCTTTTCTTCTTAATCCAGTTGTTTCGGTTTTCGAGCTTTCAGATCCAGCCAGATCAATCAAATTCTGATAGAAAAAACAAGCCAAAGATGAGCTTGTGCATGAAAACAGAAGGGGGTATTAATGCCTGAAAAGTTTAATAACATTCACATACAAGCTGAGAAAATATAACTCCATCATATTCTTCACCATGTGCGCTGCTTTCAATCATCTACAGATGCATTAGATATTAGATGTAAAAGAAGTGTTGGCCTAATGAGGTTCTGGGAAAAAAATGCCATACATTAACTTTGTAATCATTAAACATTTAAGCCGTATGTAGAAAAAACAAGTACAGTCATTTCAATGAACACGTGCATGGTTGCAAATTAGTCCTTTAAAAGCCTAAAGGCCTCAGGCTGTGATGTAGAAGTGTTTCCATTTACAATGAAATCGAGTATAGAAAAGGGTATTTTCATTTGACACAAAATTTCAGTACTATTATTCCAAGAATGCTTACAAGTGTAAAAATTGTGTGGCTTCGACTGCTGAAGAGGTTAAAATTGTTTGATCCGACATGACGATGCTCTGCCATAAAAAAAAAACATGCTTATTTATGAAGTTTCTGAAGCAACAATTTACCACGAGTACTATACAGCCTATATTACTCATAACAATTAGAAGAAAGCATAACTATCATTGTCGACATAAACCTTCTCCAGCAGCAATGAAGGAGAGAGCATGTCCAGGAGACAAAACAACTTCTTCCTTTATACCCTCCACATAAGTACCCTGAAATAGAAACCAACATCAATCATTTGTTAGATCTCAATTCTCAAACTAGTCTATGAGAAAATAAGAAAAAATTCTGAAGAGTTCAAATTAGATAGTAATTGTCTAGGTTCTCTTCAAATAACATGCGGTTTAATAACTTTTAATGTAAATTTTAACACATATTTTTTAGCATAGAAATGAATATTTTATTTGCAAACACAGAAGAAATTTAAATATATAAAAATAACAAAATAGACTTTCGAGCATCAACCCTAACCAGAAGCCAGTTACCATCAATGTTCATACATAAAAATAGGTTTTCAGTTTAAAGTTCATAGATACATCCTACATGCTGATAGGAACCCAAATTTAAAGACAGAAAGAAACTGTATTATTGAATTGAAAATATATGTATTGCAAAAGATAACTGAGCAAAAGCTCCTCAGAGAAGAGACATTTCTATCTCTGCCCAAACCAGAAGGTTTCTAACTGAATAATGCTGAATTAATCCCCTCCTGCTACCCCTATCATTAATACAACAACAACAGCAGCCAAGCCTTATCCCACTAAGTGGGGTCGGCTACATGGATCAAATGACGCCATAGTGTTCTATCAAAAACCATATTTGGATCCAACTCATTGACCTCTAAATCTTTTCTAATGGTTTCTCGAATGTTTTTCTTAGGTCTTCCTCTACCTCTTTTAACCTGACTCTCCTCCATTTGATCTACTTTTCTTACAATGGCATCTACGGGTCTTCTCTCTACATGTCCAAACCATCTAAGCCTATTTTCTACCAACTTTTCTACTATAGGTGCTACCCCCACTCTCTCTCTAATGGTGTCATTCCTAATCCTATCTTGTCTAGTCTTACCACTCATCCAGCGCAACATCCTCATCTCCGCTACACTTACTTTACTCTCGTGTTGGCTCTTAACCGCCCAACACTCCGTACCATACAACATTGCCGGTCTGACTGCTGTCCAATAAAACTTTCCTTTCAGCTTAAGTGGTACTTTCTTATCACACAAAACACCTGAGGCTCTTCTCCATTTCAACCACCCAGCTTGAATACGATGATTTGCATCTGCTTCTATTTCTCCGTCATTTTGTACTATGGACCCAAGATATTTAAACCGTGTAACTTGGGGTATGATATAATCTCCAACTTTCACCTCCAAGGTAGACCCACTTCTCCTTTTGCTGAAGTTACATTCCATATACTCCGTCTTGCTTCTACTCAGGCGGAAACCATACGCTTCTAAGGCTTGCCTCCAGGTCTCTAGCCTCCTATTTAGCTCCTCCCTCGACTCACCAAGCAAGACCTATCATTAATATAACTGCAATTTCTCTCTAACTGGCCACATCAGCAATTTTAACCAATTTTCTATTCAGAACATACCAGAAACCGGTTACCATCCATATTCACACATAAAAACAGGTTTTCAGTTTAAAGTTCATAGATGCATCATACATGCCATGCCATGATGCGACATTCCAAATACAATGAGAAATGTCAGTGTTTGTGTATTTTAGGCATTGAGAACATAATAAGAAGTTTCCTTTTGTGATTTGAATAATGTGAAAATAATGAACACAGAACTATAAACAAAATTTCAGTTCCAATTAACGCTAGATTAAGTAAGAAACCTGCGCATCTTCTCTAACACGCAAATTTTGGCCAGTTGGGTCAAGCAAGTCATTTATCACCTGATACCAAACATAAACAATGAAAATATCTCTATTAACAAGGAAAATAAATTAGTAAATATAACATGGAATTGGAACGGGAATATCGGTGTCGCAAAGTAGCAGATGTCAGGAAACTTTAGTTCAGGTGAAGCTGAGAGAACTGAGGTTGTATGAAGTACTAGAACTGTAAAACATGAGCAGAACACAGATGGTGGAACACAAATATTTTGGATTTACCTCATTGTATATTTCTAGATATGACACTCGAAGTAAGAACTCTCTTCCTGGAGTCTGCAGTAAACAGAATCAGTCACTCCAAACAAGTTAAATTTCAATACTATAAATTTAATCAAGAACAGCTGGGATACTTCCATTCCACAATCATGCCAAGATGAAGTAGTTTCCTACTCCTAGTAACTATAAATCGAAGCACTGACTAAGGTTTCTTACCAATCAATGCATAGAGCTCAAGTATCCTTGTAAGTTTTGAATAACTAACTAGTGTATATTAAAAACATAATATAATAATGGTATGCAAATGAAGGACGTAGGAAATCGGTAACAAGTAGAGCAGAAAAAACAGTGAGTATTGAAAATAAAATAAAACAAATACAAAAACATCATTTTCAAAGAAAAGTGTTATGAGGAAAAAGAATGGACATGCTACACTTGTTGCAAAACAACCAACATATATAACACAACAATAACTTAGCTAACATTTACTGTGTTTGCAAGAAAACTCACATCTTGGATACTGCTGAAAACATCTTTTATAGCCAGTGGTATGATACCAGGAGAGTTTTGATCTCCCTGCAGAAATCATTATTGAAAAGCAAATCAGAAAAACCACAAGTGAAGAGATCGCGTCAATTCAAAAAAGCTGCACCGTGAACGTGAAGTAGTTTGTGGGCAGAAAGTGATTTGAAACAAAATAAATAGGGCATTGTAAACAGTGGTACAAACTGCAAGTTAAGCAAGCATTTAATTGTCAAATCAAGGTACTGCGTCCCCATATTTGACATATGAATTAAACTACATCGATACTGGAACCGTATAATAAGTCTGATCATCAACCTTAAAATAAATGGCTGCATATGTTTGATGTAATTATTAACGATGTAGTCTCAAACCAAATGAGTCAGTTTGATGTAATTATTAACAATGTAGTCTCAAATCAAACGAGTCAGTTCAACTGTTCAAATAGAATATTCTTTTCCATACCTATCTGGTATTTTATATTTTCACTTAAAGTATTTTACTACCATAAGTCCATAATGTCCTAAAATCCTTTCAACTTGTTAAAAATATATTTGTAATTCTATTTCTTCCAGTATGTCTCTCAAGTCCCCAGCAAATTTTCAGTTACATATATGAATGATCTTAATCCAAAAAATTGTTTCATGTGTAACTGATAACGAATACAGATGCCAATGGTTAATTCACCAAATTGTAATCCCGCAAACTGACTGCTTTTGTGATGATAAACTATGTCAACCGTAAGCAGGTCCGAGGCTCAAAGACCCCCTAGAGATTTCAGAAATTAACCTTAACAACAGAATCAGCGAAAAATAGCTGACAAAATCTTATTACCTACATTCTTCCCAAGAATGATATAAAAGAGTAAATGTTTGCAAGCTGCGGCATATGTGCTGTCCTATTAGAAAATTGAAATTAGAAAAAAGATACAATTAACTCGACAAAAAGACTTCAAAATGAGAATTGACAAATAACCTACACTACATACCCACCTACTCCCTCTATTTTAACTTTATGCGCTCATTTGGATAAAGAAAATTCTAAAATGGTGTTAACTACAAGTAGGAGTCTAGGAAAGATACATTTGACTAACCTATCCTTTATTAAAATACTCAATATATCATTCCATTAATGGTTTCTATAATTCTATTTGTTTGAGATAACAAACAACGTGAATCAAATTGAAAAAACATAATTAATACTTTCCTAATTTTCAAACCAAAAGATAAATTGAAGCAAAAACAGAATTACTACAGCACCAAATATTTTTGTTACGGTGTATTAAGTAGCAATGTCATGGAGAGGTGAAATAGTTTCAGCCAAAAACAATTCAAACTGAAATAAGATAAAAATGAATACATTAATTTTGAGTGACACTCACATGCATCGTATGTGTCTTTCCACTACTCGTTACACCATAGGCAAACACTGTTCCTGCAATGTTTATCACAATTCACAAGTTATCTTCCAATCTCAGCTAACTCCACCAACCACTTTAACATCAACCATCAATTAATAGGAAGATACTATTAACCATTGCAATCCATTTATAAACTAGTATATTTAAATGTAAAACTTTTATTGATGGAAGGTCTGTTCGGTGTCTGACATGTGCCGTATGTGATTACGTTCAATTAATCCATTTTTTTCAAATTTCTACTGGAATCAAGTCAGTACTTCAGACTACGAAATTTGGCACAGCTAAAAACACCACATTCTCATTTCTACACAGTTTTGAATCCATATTGTAAAATGTCCAACCATTAACCCCTTCCATGGCTGCCTTCACTACAGGTTTTGCTGCTATTTCATACACCTCATCAGAATTTGTATGCGGGCCAAATACTTTATCTGCCACAAATCAAATCGAAATTCTAACATTAATATCCACAATTTCTACACCAAAGCAAAATTATAGCCAATTCCGTAATTAAAACTTGATTAATTTTTCTCCATTAATCCCCTAACATAATCACGTCCAAAAAAAAACGAAATGAAAACTTCAACATCAATATCCACAATTTCTACATGAATAGCATGATTATCGCCAATTCCGTAACTAAAACCTAATTAATTCATCTCCATTTATCTCTGGCGTAATCACGTACAAAAACGAAAAAGGAAAAAAAAAACTAAAATGAAATTACCAAATGCATAAGCAGTTGCTGGATTAAACTCATTCCTCACAATTTTATCACCATCAGCATACCACGCAATTTCGTCTCCTCTTTGATACTCTCTTTCACTGCAACCAAAAATACGAAAATCAAACTACGCAATCAAATTTGATATCAGAAAATACAATGCGACGAAAATTAAACAAAAACAAACGATTCAATTGCTCTCAAATTCATACGAAACGCAGATCTAAGCAATTACCTCAACGGTCTAAACCGAATCGTAACCGAAATACTATCCCTCGGAGTGGAAGAATCCACCTCCTCTACCGGAGAACCATAACTGTGCACATCGAAATAATTTGACTCGCTTTGACTACGACTCGGAGTCATCATGGATCGGTCAGCGCCACCACCGGAGTTAAAAAACGAGGACGCTGAAGAAGAGCAGGAACGCGGCATTAACTTTCCGGCGGTGAAGGGAGAAGCGGAGGAGTAAGGAGTGGAAGGCTTCCGGTGAGAGAACGGCGAGTTGCTCCGTGCTCGTGAAGACGAAGCCATTGAGTCAACTCGCCGAGTTAGTTAGGAGTTAGTTAGAAGAAAAATGGTAAAATGTGGAGTGAAAAAGGAAGAAAGGTTAAGGAAGTGGAATAGAATGTGTCAGGATTTTCACATGGAAACAAAAGTGAAGAACATTTTCTTTATTTTTTTTTCCTTTTCTTTTTTTGGATGCTTTGACGCTTTTGATTCACGAGGAGAGAGTTTCGTCTTCTCGAAGACAAGTAGAGTTGCAGAGAGAAAGTGGTTGAATTGAAGGAGAAAGATGAAAAAGAGAAGAAAAAAACTAGTGAGAGAATGTGTAGTGGTGGGTTTAAATTTATTTTTCTCGGTAATTCTTGATTTTTTTAATTTAAAAAATGAATTAGTTTTGCTTAGTGGCAACGTGGCGGGTAAGGAGGTGGAGGTAGGCATTTAAACTGGTGGAAGCGCCCGCGCAATAAGAATGGAGCAACAGTGGCAAACCCGTGTCAAGTGTAACTGTAGAGTGTAAACTAGAAATAAAAAAGAGGCCACAACTGGGATTTCTATGGAAGAATGTTGGGTAAATTACATCAATCAATGAACATTCACCTTTTTAGATCGTACCAGAGACTATTTTGATCCCATCAATAAATTGCTCATTTTCATTGGTTAATCTAGAAAAAACTTAAAAAAGGTGTATAAAAATAAATAAATTAATAAATCCTGCAAAAAGAAAGGAAGTAACACATTTTTGTAATTTGTAAATGTAATTTTTATTTACTTGTATTTTTTTATCATGTAGGTAGATGAATAGAAATTCACCTTACAATAAATAAGCGAGGAACGAGATTCAAATTTCAGATTCTACATATATAATGTAATGTTTTATCAACTATCAAGGTATGTTTATGGAGACATTTACTTGAATAAACTAAAATAGAATATATTGACTCAAAAACCTAAAAATTCCAGCACAAGGAGTGCTGAAAAACTAGTAAAAAAATAATATCAAACTATATTAAATGACCCAAAGAGACCTTTTTTTTTACGAAACACTAGAGCATTTCTTTTGCTCCAAACCACCCACACACATGCCATCAAAATTAGATTGAAAACTAAACGTATATTTTTAGGAAAACTCTAAATTTTCAAACTGAAGAAAATGATATGACACATGTTCAGGAGGCACCGTGATGAAATCAAACCAGTTAGAAATATCATGCCAGAGGTGCGTAAAAAAGTCGCATGAAAGGAATAGATGATCAATATCCTCCATCTTGCCACAACCACCCGCACAAAAACATTAGGCAGATTGATGTTTCTCCGAGTTAAGTTGTCTGTTGTGGGCAAATGGTTACGCATCAATCTCTAGGCTAATAAATTGACCTTAAGGGAAACTTCCTTATTTCAAATTGCATTAGAGTGCTCAACTAAACTGACGACATCACGTAGTTATAAGCACTTGTAACATTGTATTTTTTGAAAGCATGTAAATGCCAAAGAATATTAGATTGCAAAACAATATTTGTTAAAGTATCATTCTTCCCAAACTAACAACATACGCCTCCAATTAATTTAATTTAATAAACTTATTAAAACCAATTAATTTTAATCATCTACGAGGTAGATTAGGATAATAATTGAATAACTACTTAACTAAGTGAATTCCTTGCCATCTTCCTAATTATTTCAAGGAAAAATTATATCCAACGTTAGTGTTTTTTGTTCAATCGGTGGAATGGATGAAAACGCATTTTGAGTGAAACTCCAAGTTTTGGTTTCATGATATCATAGTAAAGTTGGCATGGAGACGCGGGAAAGATTTGATTTAACACCAAACATATTAAAAAAAGCACTTGTTGTCATTATTTGTTAAATTCAAATTTTATAAAATAAAAAAAAAATGTATAGTTGCATTATACTTTTTTTTTATGAACTCTATAAATTTTTTGTGATATTTAATCAAGATCAAAAACATGTGGTATTAAAAAAACTCAAAATTGGAGGATTGTTTAAAAAAAACGGGGTTTTAATGGACTTTGACCGGTTTTTAAGTTAATTCTTAGTTTTTTTTTTTTGGGAATTTATTTTTTGGCTTTAAAAGTCTTTCCACACACCATAAGATTTCTATCAATCTCTATTTTGTACTTTTACTTCTATCTTTTCTTCTCAGCTCTTTCTCTCATTTCTATATCTCTTTTTATGTTCTTGTATATTTCTCATATCTCTCATTTTTACTCTATTTTAATTATTTCTTATATGTCTCTCCTCCCTCTTCTTTCTCCAATGATGTCTTCATTCATGCACAACGCACAAGTGACATTATCATTTTTCACTTTATTTCAATTTCTAGAAAAACATCCAACTATATTTTTTCTTTGTCAGGCGTTGAACATTTTTTATGAATCGTCACACAGACAACAACGAAGTATCAAAATAAATTTTTGTTCATCGTCTTGGATCCTTTTTAATTTGAAATTATGGTCATAATGGATGTTTCAGCAAATTCAATATGCTAATTTTGATTATATATTATCATTAGAACAAACATTCATAAAATAAACAAATCATAATCAACAAAAAAACAACAACAAGTATATATACTATTGATTTAGAAAAACAAATGAGTAAAAATAAGAGACAATAAGCTTATTGTAAAAACAACAACAAAGGAAGAAAATTTGAACTTTTAACATGTAATGCACAATAGAGAAAAATATGTAGAACTGAATTTTGTAGGGATAATTTGAATTTTAACGAAGGAAAGGAAATGTTAACTTGTGTCCTTAAGAAATATGTTAAGGATTCCATAAATAGTAAACATTTATTACAAAACATTAATTTTTAATCTTTAGAAATATAAATTGGCATAATTTCCTATACAAAATTTATACTTTAGGTTCTTTAACATGTGTTCTAATGACACAAATTTCTACTTTAAATTTCTTAACATGTGTTTTAAGAATACAAGTTAACATTTCACATCTTTTAAAAGCTTTAAATTCATTAAAATCTTGAATAATGTTATAAAATGCACAATATTTTTTATGATTCTCGATTCAATGCACCCCCTATGCACAAAATATTTATGTCTATCTCCTCGATAACAGTACTAAAATGAAAATCAACTACACGTGAAATTAAAACTTGCTCATGCATGTGATTTGCTGAGATACACCTTTCCCTATGTTCATTAAAGGATTGGATGTAACAAATCAGGACAACTCCCTCCATCTCCAAACTACTTTCCTCCTTTCTTTCTTTTTTCCCTTCTAACAAGTATCCTAAGCATTCTTAAAAAAAATGTTTATTAAAAAAGTCGATTATTTTAATTTTCAATACACTTAATTCATCAATTTTTTTAAAATTTACTATTTAAGGTTGTTAAAAAATATCTTCAGACACTCGTTATCATTTCTCATTTTTTATTTTTTATGGAGTATACTGCTTTCCTCCATCTAAAATTCTATTATTCATTTTCGTATTTTGTCCAATTCTATCTCATTTATTTTAAACGTGACACTACTTATTGTGAGAGCACATATCATTTGAAATTCAATTAACCCAACTAGTATATTTTTTTTAACAAACTTCGATATACACACTTGGACTCTATAGGAGTGCTTAGGAGTACTTAAATAATTGGCTCTTTCTGGCAATACTGCTCTAGATATCTTGATGTAAACAAGCGGTTGCAACATCTCATTCGTGTATGTTTTATGGTTATTAAATCCAAAGTCATTACTCATTATGTTTATGGAAACAATATTTCTGAACGAATGTACTCATATACCATTTTTTTATGTGAACCATTATATATCATTTTAGTGCAAATGTATTGTTTTTTTTTTTTTGCTGAAGGAAGTGCAAATATATTGTTACTGGAAAGATTGCCGGTATAACATCGTCCTAGTCTCCTAGATATGTTTTCAACCGATTGAACATGGTCCTAAAACACATTAGAGAAATGTTAATTACGTATTTACTAAGATACCAAGGATGTTATACATTTTACTTTAACTCAATTTCTATGCTGGTAATGGAAAAATCCTTAAGATGACAAATTAAGGACGAGGGGATATGAATGTGATGAAAAATTGAAAAACAAGTATTGGAAAAAATGATTGATTGTTGCTTCAAATGTAAAAGACCATCCACATCATTATCAGACTGTGATTCGTAAACTTAAAAATGAGAAAGAATAATCATTAATAAAAAAAAGTAAGCTGTACTAAATATTATAATTGTGGGGTTATATCAAAGACAAACAAGTGAAAAAGATGGATTTGTTTCAACTAACCAACAACCCCGCGTGCAATGAATCAGCAACACAAATATTATGGGATAGAAGGCAAACAAAAACGCCAAAAAAACATAAGACGTTAATTTTTGCCAATTTCGTGATTAAAGGATTCTAATTTTTTTTTTTTACCATCATTTATATAGCTTATGAAAGTACATCATAATACAAAAAAAAAGGAATCGATGTTAATTTTGGCAGACTCCACGTTGTGTGGATGTAGTTTGCTTTATGACACATGCACGAAGCAACCTTTTTATTTTCTAGTGGTCCTTTATTTTGGGATGCTTGTGTTGTGAGTGTGACTGCAAGTTAGATACTACCTTCCCTACTACTTTGAACCATGCCAATTAATTTACTAGTGACTCACGTGCAACTAGGGTCATATTGGGTGGTTAAATATGCGCTCCGTGGATTCGAAATTTCATTCAAATTTTCATCTTTCGTGTTTGGATGGGAATATGGCCTTCATAAAGAAGTACCAGTTGGGTTAGTGTCTCGATCGTTTTCGTTTTCTTTATTAATTGATCTAACCTTTCCTAGCTAGTTATTATACCTTCATCATGTGCAATTCATTGTTCGCGGGAGTCTAGCTTACGTTTCATTGCTTTCTTCTCAAGTGAATGCTTTTGTTTTACACAATATTTTTTAGTTTTTTTTTTGTTTTGACAAATTGCCGTTGAATACCTGTGATCAACTGTTTAGGTATATCATAAAAAGAAAAACTCTCAAAACGTGGCAAATCAAGATCTGAATTCGGACCGGAAGATACTAATACCTACATTTTAGTGTTATATACAACTTGAATGGGATTACTATTGATAAACGAAACCTATGGGAACAAAAATTAAAATATAATACCTTTGTAATGCAAGACAAAGGAACTATTTGGACCAAATCGTTAAAATCCGGCTTAGAGATTCACTCTTCTCATTTTTAAATTTGATCATTCCCGCTCGAAAAATACCCCAATAATCCCAGCGTGAGATAACTGTCGTTGATATCGAGCGACAGTTAACTTACGCTGACTACCAGCGGCAGTTAACTGCAGCTAACTCCCAACAACAGTTAAATACATAAACGTGTGTTTTTCAAAATACCAATCATCGGCTACTACTACATTCATTCACCACATTCATTCTTTCAATCATTCAACAGGGTCGTTCCTAGCGTTTTAGAGGCCTTAGACATAGTTTGAGAAAAAGGGCCCTTACATAATACATCATAAACTTTTTTTAGTTTCTTGTTATGATTTTACTAGCGCTTCATTTCGTTTTTTTCTTTGCTTTTCACTACAAGATAAAAGTTTTTTTAGGCAACATCTTCAAATAAATCAAATACTCCATAAAAACCAAAACTAAACAAAATACCATAGAATTAGAGAACAATAGCTCATGCGAAATAGACTGAAATTTTAGCACTTGAATAATAGACACTGAAATTTTAACATCTAATGATAGTAACATCAAAAAATATGAGTATATCAATACGTAATTAATTAAACTTTAGACATTTGGATACATAATTCTCCAATGGTAAACCCATAACAACAATAATACTTGATAAAAAAAATCAGTGTTAGACTTTTTAGAGTAATCTAAGATACAAGAACTCATTTGTATGCGTAAATCACTCCTCTTTTTATATGCTACATGAACCAAGTTTATTATGATGATACAAAATATAATTTCTCTGGTAAGCCCATTTTCAACTAAAATATAATTTATTTTGTTATGAAGATTCTTCCAATTTTCTGGATAACAAATGTCATACCCTAAATTTTGACCAATTAGTATTTTTATTCGCACTTTAATCAGTCAAAAATTTTCTCATTTGTATTTTAAGCAGTTAAAACTTTTTATTCGCATTTTAATTAGTTAAACTTTTTTATTCGTATTTTAAGTAGTTAAACATTTTATTCATATTCTAATTAGTTAAAAAAAAATTATTCGTATTTTAAATAGTTGAAACTTTTATTCGTATTTTAAGAGCCGGGTGTTTTTTGTCGTGTCAGACGAAATTTCGGCAGAGAAATATTTTAAAACACCTTATTTGGTTACCGAAAGGGACAATTTTAAGTTTTATTATCTTTTTTTTTATTTTAGATATTTTATTTTATTTTTAATATTTTTATTTCATTTAATTTCTCTTTTTAAAAAATAATTTCGTTTTTTCTTTTAATTATTTATTAATTTCAATTTTTCTTTTTCTTTTATTTGTTTTCATTTATCTTTAAATCTTTGAGCCCAATTAATCCTTTGTTCTTATCCCTTTAGTCCACGTGTCACTATCCTAGTGGTCTTTTGTCTAAACTTTTTCTCCAAGTTTCTAGTGTTGTGCTGTCATTTGCTTTGGATCCCTTTTAGGGGTATTTTTGTCCATTCCCTGTATCAGAGAAACCCTGGTTCTGTCACTATTTAAGGCCTGCATTTATTGCAGTTTGCCACACAGTCACATCAGTCAGAAAAACGCGTCAAAAAAAGTGGTCAAATCAGTCCTCCAATCAAATCACAAAAACCCTAAAACTTTCTCTCTCTTTCAATTTCGGATCAAACTTCTACTTTTCCAGAAATTTTTAAGAACAATATGAACATTCATATCCTTCACCCAAAATTTCCAAAAGACACATGACCAACAACAATATCAAATCTCATACAAAACCTTCAGATCACAAGTCTCAAATCCAAGCAATAGGTCAACCAGCAACACAAAATCATTTCGGTTCACATACTATTAACAACAATCCATTTATGTTTGAACCAAACCTCAAGGATTCATATACATAAACCGAAATCATCATCACTCATATCCAGTAGCAGATTTTGAAACGAGACAAAAGAAAGATACGAATCAAGCTCAAACCTACAACAATAAGAGTAACGGATCCGATTCAAACAAAGGCTCAACCGCGCCGTTTCAACAAGTATCAAATCGAGTCAGAAGAGAAGCCAGGATCTAGAAGTTTTCCGTTCTTCAAACGCTTAAACCTCCAGATCGAATAGATCAGCAGAGGTAACGTGTTCTTTTCCTCTTTTTCTTCTGATCTGCCATGTGTTCATCTTTGTGTTAGTGTTAGAGGAATAGTTGTGAAAAGTTTTGTTGATAGAATTTTTTGTAGATCTAGAGTTCATGATTTACTATTTGTGATGTTTGATTTGAGAAACGAACCGAGAAGAAGAAATAAAGTGGTTTTCCATGAAATTTTTTGAAAAAAATAATAGTTTAAGTTTCCAGCACAGTGGCTCTGCCGTCGAAAACAGCTCCGACCACCCCGCCTTCATCTTCTCCGATCGTGATTGTCAGAGAGAGGAGAGAGCTTGTTTGTTTTTAAAATTTTAGAGAGAGGAAGTGTTGAGATTATGAGTGTTTCTTTGGCTGTAAATCTTTTTATACCACATTTCAATCCTACGCATGTTTGCCTGTAGTAGCTTCTGTGCACCTTAGATCTGAGCCGTTAGATTGTAGATCTAACAGCCATGATTTGATTTCGACTAATACCTCAATTTCGTCCTTGAATTTTAACGCATCAGCCAAATTTGTCCCTGAATTTTGCGAAATAGCTATTTAGTCCCTGAATTTTACAGGCGTCCATCAAAATGGTCCCTCCGTTAAGTTGGTCTGTTAATGGAGGTGACGTGTAACGTTAACCTCTTACCAGGCTTAACACGTCAGATGCCACGTAAGCAGGGACCAAATTGATTGATTTACAGAAAATTTCCAAGGACCAAATTGATGAATTTTCAGAAAATTGTCAAGGACCAAATTGATTGATTTTCAGAAAATTCCCAACGGCTCTTTCTCTTTAACGGGTCTTTCTTCCCCAAATATATAAATTTGAAACCCTAATGTTATAATTTGTCACCTAGAGTTCAAAATCCC
>Ga0228710_1002779_pt1 | contig 27768 bp, 13 predicted proteins | sample MedpolnodulmetaG_FD_177995 | JGI IMG/M metagenome (GOLD analysis project Ga0228710, IMG submission 177995) | Root nodule microbial communities from Medicago polymorpha collected in Santa Monica, California, United States - pink nodules | ecosystem: Host-associated > Plants > Roots > Nodule... | reverse complement strand
TACAGTAGAAACTCTTTAAATTAATACTCGGTAAATTAATAAACTCTCTAAAATAATAAATTTGTCCGGTCCCGACTTGGGCTAATGTAAAAAATTGAAAAACTCGATAAAATAATAAGATAATAATTTTTTGGGAGATCCTTTTATAATTTTTGGTCCCAAGAAAATCATAAATTAATAATTCATAGAAACTGAAAAAAAAATATATTACACTCTATTGAAATATGATTCAATAGTTGTCTGTTTTCCTTTAAAGTTCAAGTTTGTTTGAAGCTCATCTCTAACTTTTCTTATTGCATCTAATAGCTCAGGTGTTGTATTTTTGTATTGTATTTTTCCAATGCATATGAACACAGTAGTTACTAATTTACGTTGAGTCCCAAAGTTCGCTGCAACGTAACTCTAAGAGGCATAAACTAATTTGCCTTTTTGTTTGGTATGTACTATATAATTACTTAAAAACTCTTTAAATTAATAACTATTAATTTATCGATAAATTAATAACTCTCTAAATTAATAAATTTCTTCAGTCCTGACATTATTAATTTATAGAGTTTCTAGTGTACTAAGTTACTCGCTCTGCATATCCTTTGCAACTCCTTCGTATAAACTCAATTTATATCGGGTGACAAACTCTGTTTCTATCACAATCTGCTAAAGACTGTCATACGGAGCATGCTCTACATATTCTTGGCCATCATTTTCCACATCCAAAGTTATTTTTCTAACCCTCTTGCATATTTGCAAAGCATTTAGAGTAGCATTTACATTATCATGTTCTATTAGAACCTCTCGATTTGTCAACCTCAGAGGATCACCCTCTACATGAGGCAATAAAAAGGGAAGTGAGATATTATAGAACCAGAAAACGTAACCATGATTGACCTGTTGATTGGTCTCCACAAATGGACCCTACATTTCTTCCGGTATAACATGTAACAAGTAATTCTGAAATGTTTGATGCATATTATAAATAGTTCTCTCGGGTGCAACGAAGATAACATGTCTAGAGAGGGTAAAGATCCTCTCCATTTATAAAAATAAATGGAAGTTGCAATTTGAAGAGAGATAAACACAAAAAATAAGTGGTTGGTCATATCACTAAGTGGATCTCAGCATCATTAATTATTTTTTACTTTTTGTGTGTCTTTATCTTTTTTAAATGGAACAAATAGAAAAAGTTATAAATAAAGAGGATTTTAACCTGTCTAGAGATGCCAACATCCATGCATTTTAAGCACACACTCTGACAAGTGGGAAAAATACACCCAACAACCACACATGATCCATCCTACATGTGTGCGTAACCTTCATGATTCCTCTAATTATCAAGGACTAAAAATCATATGAAGAGATCAAGGCACATTGACACTTTTGCCTCATGGATGAACATCCCGATCAACGTTCATGATTCCTCTGATTATCAAAGATGACTTTACTTGCAATATTACAGTAAGGAGTCCTAAATCTATTCCTCTTCTCCTAGAGATGTCAGCTTACATCCATAAATGGGATCCCCGTCGGACTACCTCATGGGAACCTTGGAAGGGGAATTTTTCTGTGCGATGGGGTAGAAAGTCCCTTCGAGGGCAGTGCATGGATGTAGACTAGGATTATACCCTTGCTCTGCGAGGACCTCGTCCCAAAGAAATTTTCAAAAATATATTTTATATTTGTCTTTTCGCACAATACTTGAAGAAATTTCATTTATATGTAATGTTTACAATAATGTCTTAATATTATATTTTTTTATGATCAAATTTTATTTTATTTACCAACTAATTGATTAAAAATAATAGAAATTTAGTGTTATCTTTTCATGTTGACGGGGCATTGTGTACTCTTATTCGTTTCCTCTTGATTTTGTCAATAGTGATCACTTCTCAAGTGCGAAAACTGAGAACTACGATCTTTTACTTTCAAAAGATAAATATATGTTTGGTGTTAACAAGGTTTCAGACGATTTTTAACTACATAGCCAAGTATACGGCACTCCCATGGACCTATCAAAGTGATATAATATAGAATTTGCCTTTAGTGTCAAAGCAACATGTGGGTTATATGATGGAATCACAAGAAAAAAGAAACTCCACTACTCTTGCACATGCATTACATATAGGGAAAAGCTTTTTCTTTATGACTTGTTTTAATTCTATGATCATTACTAATATGTAAAATCATAAAAAGTTACTGTTGGTTTCCGTAGTCATATCAAAGATGATGTAAACTGCTCTTTTCCTGAGAAAATTTGCATAAGGATCATTTTGCTAATATTGTCAATAATTGAACTCAAGACATCTCTAATTAGCACTCATTGTTTCATATCTATTCGATTCGAGAGAGTAAAGTGGAAACCAATATCTAATGATATTTTTCGAGTTGAAAAATACTAGTAACACACATTTTAACACATATTGTTTAACACACTCTTTTTGATTGGTTAAAATTTACATGAGTTCCACTAAATTTATATGGGTCTCATATGATTTTGTAGTAGTCATGTGAGTTTTAACCGATTAAAAATAGCGTATTAAAATGTGTGTTGCTTGCATTTATGTTTTGGGTTATATTGATTGTTGTCCAGGCAAATTTTACGGTACACCCAAAATATTTGAGTGTACAGGTACACAAAATCCTTAAATTAATAGCTAAATGAGTAGTTTTTTTTCTGCTGAAAAATATTTTTTTTTATTATTTATAATTATAATAACTAATCTTATTTAACAAAAACACAACGAAATAAAATTGATTTTTTTTTAATTCTTATCACTCATAATATATAATATAGAACATTAATAAGTAAAAAGTTTACTATGATTCTTATAAATAATGAAATGATGTTTTTATTTTATGAAATAATATTTCCTAAAATATAAATGCCAACAAAGAGTTCTTTATTTCATAAAAATAATCGTTAATTTATAGATATAGAAAACAAGAGTAACAGTACACCTCAATTTACAAGTGTACCATCCCCGTTATATATCGTGTTGTTTAGTTAACTCTTTTCATCGTGTACTAAACTAGTACTTGTACTAACGTTTAACGCGTATAATTTGCATGTGCTAAAGATTAAATTAGTCTAAACTACGAAATAAAATATTAAATTTGTCATATTTGAGACAGTGTTTTGTGACTGCCTGTTAATATTATTATTAAAATTCTAATAAGTTGAGATTAAAAAGTTGAACAAGCCAAAACAAACCAAAAAAAGAGTTGATTTCTGCAGCGCATGGTTCATGACATGTTTCATTTTTTAAGCTTAAAAGGGCTAGATGTTATAATATATGAAAATGAAAAATTTAATCTTGGGTGAAGATTAAATTTCATTTAATCGATCATAATGCTACATTGATTTACTGTGCGTTAGTGGTTGTGGTCAACCGGATACAAAGACTCATCTATTTTTATCATGTCGTCTTTTTGGTCAGATTTGGCAGCTTATTCGAAATTGACAGTGTGTTTATTCAGCGGATCCTTGTAACATTGTCAATCATTTTTATCAGTTTAGTACCTTTTCTGGTTTTGCAAAATCAAGATGCTCTCTTATGCAATTGATTTATTTGGTTTGCAAGTTCGTGGATGTTATGGAATGAAAGAAATGACAGGTTATTTCGTGATAAAAAACATAAGAGTTATCCTTTTCCTTTAACCAAGCATCCTTCCACACACTAATCTTCCTCCCATTTCCAATGCACCATCTCAACCATCCTCTAAGCATGGATACTATACCGTATAATACTTAGGTTATGACATAATTTGGCCCTATAAAATCCCCAACTGGATACTTTACACTTTCCCTACAAGGCCGCACCTTGTTTACCAATTTCTCATGAAATCTCACGATTGCAAGGACTATATTTTATACGATCTCCGATCAATCATATAATACGTGAATAGTTGGTGTGCAACGCGTGCTGGCATCGTCTTATATTATTTACAAAAAAGTGATTGATAATTGATTTATCTAAGCAATATGCAAATAGCATCATTACAGTTTTGGATCTTATTCCTAATGATGATGTCTTGCTTTAAACCTTCACCTTTTGTTTATTGTACAAACAAATGGTTCAAAACTTGAAATTATTATTTTTTGACAAGTAAAAGGTTCGATCTTAATCTTATATTATACGGCGGAAAGCGATATAAATATTAGGAATCTTTTGCAGCCTAAAATGTGGACGGCTAAATGGCCTCTGAGCCATAGAAAGGACGACACATATTTTGCAAGTGTGATTTTTTTGACTCAAATTGAACATTTTTTTATTTTGCTTTTAGTTTTGTGCTCCCCTGTGCCAACAACTTTGATCTCAAGCGCTGCATAGATTAGAAAGAGGAAAATTTCTCCTCTTCTTTTAACAAAGACATGAGTCCATTATTATACTCTTCTTTTTTGTTGACAAAATTCCATTATTATACTTAGTTATTTAATCTAATCTATTAAGAAAAATGTTGCTGCTATAAGCTTGTCATAAAAATAAAAAACATAGTTACAAAAACATCATGACTCACAATGTCTCTTTTATTTATATCCACTTCTAACAAATCAACGATTGAATAATTATAATCAATTTATGGTGTGTTCATGACATTACATCAACCGAGATTGAATCTAGATAAATAAGATAAAATGATATATCATGACAACCAACATTCGGATTTTAGTTAAGAGAGGTATCTGTATATTTAAAACCTTACTTTACAAACTTATTTTGAAAAAATGTTTATACATTGTCACAAGAAATGTTTATACATTGTCACAAGAAATAATATATAGTTATAGTGTAATTTTGTTTTGTTGCGTTTGTTTCAAACTATATTTAGAAATTAGAAGTTTGCAAATTGCAAAAGCTACTTGTTTGAAGTTACTAACTAGTGCCCGACACCAAACGTCAGAGAACAGAACAATCCATACAAATCAACCGCAAAAACAGGAAAAGAAGAAATTATCAAAACAACGAAAATGAAACAGATGAAGTGAACATAAAAAATAATTGGAAAATGGTAATAAATTTCTTTAAGTTAAGACCCTTGTTAAACAATACTTAATCCGTCCTAAATTATATATTGTTTTAGAAAAAGAAAATTGTCTCAAATTATATGTCGCTTTACAATATAAATGAAACATTAATATTACTTTTTCTATTATATATTTAACTATTTATTACTTCTTTTTTTTTTTCTTCAGTTCTTTAATTTATCATTTTCATATTATATATTAAGGAAAATTTTGTAAAGCAACTTCGAATATATCTTTTCTATACAAAATTAATTAATTATATTTCTTAATACGGGTAAAATGACCAAAACGTCATATAATTCAGAATAGAGGGAGTATAATATAGTATGAATCGTGCTAACACGTGTCATAAGGGCATATGATAAACTTTTCATAAATATTTAGTATTTATCGAAAAAAGCATACTCTGGTCTTTGTTATAAGAGAAAATTTATTTTTTAGATTCAATCAATAAATGGCGTGTCTAGTCTATTTTAGAAACTAGATAAATTATTTATTCATTTATTTTGATAGAAGATATACCATTTATTGAATAAACATAAAATGTAAAAAAAAACTGAAAATAGAGACAAGAGAGTAGTTAAAACAAATTTAAGAAATAAATTGACACAATTTTTAATACATAATTTCTATATTTACTCTTAACATGCATATGTACCCTTATGCTTTGTAATTTATGTAAAATATTTTTTGGAAGTCTCAAAAACATTCTTTTCTTATAAAGCTTTTTCATTAAAGTTCTTTAAGAACATCTACAATGAAGACATCTATTTTTGGATTCTTAAATGGATCCACATGTAAACATCATTTATTTATAATTTTTTAATAGTAATATCTTTCCTAATTTTTTTTAATAGTAATACATAATAACCACTCAATCCCTCCAACTCAGCATTTCATACAAATTTTTTGAATGATACCCTCTAATCAACTATCAATAACTTTATACTATTACATTTCAATTTTGTATTATTAAAAAGTATAAATCTCACTTATAATTGGGGGTCTTAAGTGAGAAGTTATGACTTATAAGACTCTGACAAATATTCTCCTAAATAATATTCCCTTCGGTCCTATTTATAAGAAAAATTTGACTTTTTAGATTCATTGAGTAATTGATGTATCTAGTCTAAAATATAGACCAAATACATCATTTATGCAATGAATCAAAAAAGTCAAATGTTTCTTATAAATAGGACCGGATGGAGTAGTCATTAGATACAGGGCGAATCCCTTCAAGACTGGGTGTGAGCTCAACCAATATTTGTTATATATATATATATATTCAAGTCAAAATTGTATATTATATATGTTAAATTTGAAAATATAATCACATATGATGCCTTAATCTAATGGTAAAGTGTGCGTTTTTCTAACTTATTGTATTAGGTTCAAGTCTTAGCAATTGTTTTTGTCATATTTTTTTAACTAATTTACTTTTACTCATACGTAATCAATAAATATACATAAAGGAATACCTCATACGTAATCAATAATAAATATATATAAAGGGATACCTTTTTTGGTGAGATTTTTTATTTTGAATTGACCATTCATTTAAATTATTTTATATTTTTTATAGTATTTTTTTTTAAAAAAAGCTAAATTAGCCCACCCAAATTAGCATCAGAGAGAATCGAACCTGATACCTTAAGGAGGAGTGCACTTCCAAATTCCAAGCCGATATCAATAGGCCAATACGAATAATATTTGTTATTTTAAACATAATTTACTTTGCTTAAATAATTAGCCACATTGGTAATTTCATCCCAGAGTCGTCCATGAACATTTTAAAAGTTTATGACTCCCCTGTAACAAATGTCCACAGAAAAAAAAACGACAATTTCTCTAGCCTAGATTGACCCCAATCGAACGGCTCAGATTAATGTGAGAGAGACTAGGTGGGTCCACGTGAAGCCCACCTACTCAGTCCCGTTGACGAATGGGTCCATATTTTAATCAAAGCTTTCTTACAAGAAGAGAATCAAAGCCAAAAAAATCCAATAAAATAATGCATCACGTGGGGCCTGGGATCATACACTCTCTTCTTTATCGTCACCGCTTTTTGCTCTCCTTGATGTCACTATCACCGTCTGATCTCATTATTTTTCCACTATTTTTAACCTTTCGATTGGATTCATGAAAAAGCCATAGGCCGCTCCCCCCACAATCAGGACTTCTTTTTGCCACGTCATCGTGATAAACCCAGCTTAATTCTAAAACAGGGACATCCTAAATTAAACATCTTAGCAAAATTCTTTTCATTTCTTTAAAGGGATCCATATTTGTTGGTGTAGCAACATCACACAGTTTCACATATCTATAGGTCTTAATCATTGATTTAAGATCCAACAGTTTGTATTACATTGATAATTTCATAGAGTTAATCGATCTCATCCGATGATTTAGATTAGACAATCAAAAGTTGTTATTCAATTACAGCAGAAAATGCATTTTTTACTTGTAGTTCGATTTATGATAAATAAAATTATAAGTGAAATGTTGATGAAACATAATTTCGTTGTTTAAATACATTGTAAAATCTTAAATTATTTGAGAATCGAGGTAACCAATAAGTTATATATAACATTCACACTCATTAATTCAACGAAACAATTTTTATAAAGACAATCACGAGGGTCCATACAACGAATAAAAACAGACAATATGTCAAAATATGGTGTTATACTTGAAGTTGAAATGAAATATCCATCAATATGGTATTTGTGTTTGAGAAATGATATTTGTACAACCATTTTGCAACAACTCTTTGACAACTTTCTATCTCATACTCACGTTATCCCCTTATTCTCTCCCATCCTTTTTCTCTCTTTATTACTTTCGACTAATAAGAAGAAAGAAAAACAAAGTTGTCATAAAAGTTGTACCAAAGAGTTGTACAAATATCACTACTCTTTGTGTTTATCTCTTACTTAACTAGAGTTTGACCTAGAAATATGTTAAGTATGACCGATAATTATTTTAACTATAATTTTCTTTAGATTGCTCTCAACTAAAGTGTTAAAAAGTCTCTCATCGAATAAGAGATGATTTGACAATGTTTATATATGCGAACAATCATCATCTCATAAGCTGATTTTGTTGGGTTGTGTTACACTCAACCACGATTTTTAAGATGATATCAGAGTCTCCGTTAACATCCATTTGACGACATGCTAAGTAGGGGCAAATCTTCTCCTCATAAGTCAGCTATGTAGGATTGTGTGAGACTCAACCACGATTTTTAAGATATAACTCTTTTTTTTTTTAGAGAATAAGATAAAGCTCATTAATCACTTAACTATTTGATAAATCACTAAAGAACAAGATAATATATTGTGAGATGAATAATTATAAGTCTAATGTTCTTTTTTGACAAAATAATAAAATTGATAAATTTATCGTTATTAGCCAAATTAACTAACTATTTTAAAAGTTGGGTAAATAAGTCTAAAAACTCCAACAACCACCTTAATATATTATTTTTGTAAAACTTACACACCTTTTTAATGCCTCTTGCATCTAGTAGTTGTAGTAGGAGTAGCACGCACTCACAACACAAAACAAAAACTATTATCTTCTCCATTCTCTCACTCAATCAAACCCTCTCTCTCTATATATTTACTTACTACAAAACAGAGTTTAGGTGTGTGTACGCGGTTATAGCTAGCTAGGTGTCTTGTTCAGGTGATATTCTCAAAGCCTCAAAGACTTTTTGGCTCTGATCTCATCTCAACAACTTTCAGTAAGTAATAACCAAAGTAGTTTCAGACTTTTTACCCTTTGCTTGGGTTATACATTCTTTTATCTTCTTTTTCTCTTACATCAGCATCATCTTGATTTGTTCCCAAATCCCACACTCTTTTTTCACCACCGACACCGCTCCAACCTTCCCATTTTCTCTGCACTCTTTCTCCGGTATGCATTCCCTTTCTCATTTCTGTTTTATTTAAACTTGTTTTTCTTGACATGTGCAATTTTTTTGTTTTATTTTGCTTGCAAGTGGAGAAAGAGAGTTCAATAATTTGAAAATTATAATAATAATAATAATAATAATATAGCTGGAAATCTTGGTGTCGATGAAGATGGGTGCTTGTACCTTATCTTTTTTTATTTTTCGAAATTTAAATTTGGTTTGTGTCATTTGCATGGACCACTACACATTTCTTTCTTGTGACATTTTTTTTTTTGTTATCTTGTATCACCAAATTATCTACCCACTTGTTTAGTGACTAATTTCCGTTGAGGAACTTATCTAATGTGTCTCCTCTCCCGGCCACACGTTACTTTTTTTTGTTCACAAAGCTCGAACCTAAGACTTTGGTTTATTTCGATCACAAGTCCACAACACTTCATTTTTTGATGTATTGTCTGTTTTGGGTCTTGTGTGAGTCCTCACGGTTTTGTCCTTTGTAAAATTCCCCTCTTGGATTTTTTTATAAACTATCATTAGTCTCGATTTTGAAGCAATGTGAGACTTTTTGGTGTCCTGGAACATTATCCTTAGTTGTGACATTTTTTGTGAATAAGTGTGTAAATTAAGTTGTTAAGGTTGTCTTAGTTTCCAAGATATTATTACTAGAAATTCTTATGTACCACATTTTATTATCTCTGGATTTTCTCATCTTGCTAAGTCACCTTCACTCACGTGGTGTTATTAGAAAGGTAATGTGTATGTAAATAGTGACCCCACGACCTTTACAGCTTAATTTAGACTTATGCACAAAGTTGGGGCCATATGGGGAGGAGGGGAAATTGTCCAGAATCTTTCTTTGGACCTTATTATGCTTTGTTAGCTTTCAAATTTATGTCCCTTTCCATGAACTTTGTTTTTCATGTTTTTCATTATGTTATGAATTTATGATATTACTTATTGGTTTTGCATTGGTTCACTTAAGATATATACCCCTGAAATCTATTTCTTTTTCACACAACAAATAATAATTCATTTAGCTTGAATTGAAATCTTTGTTTTTAAACGGTTTGATTTTTCAATTATAATCCAGGTTTCGACAAGAAAAACAAGTTGTAGTATGTTTTGGATTGCAATTTGCAAGGTGATTGATTGGTTCCAGGGCTTAAGCTCAGCAGATCTGGAATAAAATTCAGGAAACCATCTATCACCATGAGTAGAAAGGTTTATGACGAGATAAAGTCGGGGAAGTCTTCTTTGCCATATGTTGCTGACCATCATCATGAAATTCACAAAAATGAGGAAGGCGGCACTTCAAAATTTCACCGGAATCACCACAAGCACGGGAATTGTGATAGTGAGTATGAAGATGAGCTGGTTAAGTACATGTCCAATCTGCCAGGTTATTTACAGAGGGGAAGAGAGAAAGTTTTAAATGTTGGTGTTCTTGATTGGAGCCGTCTAGAACAATGGCAGCACATTCATAAAAATGCATCACATAGAAATAGCAGGAGTTCAACATCTAGTACTGCATCCTCTTCTGTTCCAACGGACGGGTTATCTGGTCATTCTGGTAAAGATCAAAGGAAATCACGTCAGTCTCTGAAATCTCACTTTGAAGCGTCTTCAATTCAAAACAACTCTCAAGCTGTCAAAACCTCTAGAAGAAGTGTTGGACATTGTCAAGATTTTAGAGGTAGCATCAGTAATATTAACACACCGAGCAAACATGTCAGAGCAGATGATCGTCTTTCGGTGAACCATCCTAACAGTAGACTGAAAGGTTGTGACAGGAAATATTTGGAACCGTATATCAATAAGGAAAGCAGCGTCAAACGAAATGAGCAAATGCACAAGGCAGCATCAAGTGCTAAGCTAGAAATGCGCAGTAGAGATGGTGGAAAGGAAAAAAGAGTAGAGAATTTTAATGAACCAAATATTGATAATGTTGTGCAAGCTATGCTCAGGAAAAGTGAGCCGTTTGTTCATCTTTTGCCTAGAGACAGCCCTCAGAATAGTCATTGTCGAGTTCCTGATATAAAAACATTCTTAGCTCAGAAATCAGAGAAGTATAGTCGATTGAGCTTTTCAGAACAGCCTAAGGAACTTTGTCAAAAAGAACTAAATTACAATATTTCGCATTCCGGTAGCCTTCCTGATGAGCTTGGCTGTAATGATTCTCTGAATAAAGGTTCTGGTTGCAGTTCCACAGATATTGAAAGTAGCAAACTTCATGCTTCTACTTTTTCATCACCAATATCTACTTCCTCATCACCTTTATCAGTCAGAGTGGAAATAAGTCCTCCCAAGTCTAGAAAATCCGAGGAAATGAGACAAACTGTGGCAAAAACTTCATCTGTAAATAGGCCTCACCATGAATTAGACCAAAAAGTAAATTCTGAAAAGTCAAGAAGTTCTTCACCTTTTCGTCGATTAAGCATCAGCATTGGCTATACAAGTGGAGGCTCTGCTTGTAAAGAGGGTGAGGATGTCCCGAATCAGAGCTCTACAACTGCGGGTAAATCTAATTTAGAAACTGTGAGAGGTTATGCTAACTCAAACATTTCAGGAAGTGATAAACCTGGTGATACAGGCAGAAGCAGGACAAGCCCTTTACGGAGGTTACTGGATCCATTGCTGAAACCAAAGACTGCTAAGTTCTGTAATTCCTTGGAATCATCTCAGAAGGATTCATTGTCAATAAATAAGAATTATAGGTCAGCTAATGGGAGATTTTCAACTCTACATCCAATCAAAGAAGTGGATAGGGACCAAAGGGTCGATTGTAGCCCAGTTAAAACCGTTGATTCTTCAAAGGACAAGAAGCACGCCCCATCAACGAGTCAAGCTCTTCTGAGAATTTCTGTGAAGAATGGCCTGCCTCTTTTCACATTTGCTGTTGATCAAACTGACGGAAACATTCTTGCAGCCAAAGTGAAGAACTTAGGAGGGTTAGGTAAAGATGAATGCAACCGTATCTATACTTTTCTCACCTTTAGCGAGGTTAAGAAGAAGAATGGAAGTTGGATGAGTAAAGCAGGCAGAAGCAAAGGACCTGATTATGTTTCCCATGCTGTCGCTCAAATGAAGGCTTCTGATTCGCACTGTTTGGATTTAACTGGACAGAATTGTGTGGACTCATCTACCATGAAAGAGTTTGTTTTGTTTTCAGTAAAGCTCGGGCAAGGGGATGCGAGTCAGGACACCGACTATCTGCCAAATGATGAGCTTGCTGCTATTGCTGTTAAAATACCTCAGGCTATCAGTTTCGTTAATGACCAACATCATAGCAGTTGCCACAATGATAGTCATGACCTTGTCCGTGCAACGGTTGTGCTCCCAGGTGGCGTTCATAGTCTTCCGAGTAATGGTGGACCTTCATCACTTCTTGAGCGCTGGAAATCGGGTGGATCATGTGACTGCGGTGGTTGGGATTTGGCTTGCAAACTTAAAATTCTTACTAGTGACTATCAAGCGTGTAGAAAGCCAAGGTCGTCCAAAGCTTATTTTGCAGATTATGAATTTGATCTTTTTGTTCAGGTACTTTCTGTTCATGAAACTTATTTTGCGCGCAATATATTATATAAACTTATTTTTCATGTATCTCTTTTTTGGATAACCACAGGGGAATGAACAAGATTTGCGACCAGCATTCAGCTTAACCCCTTTAGAGAATGGAATGTGTTCTGTAGCCTTTGACTCATCGCTCTCACTTTTGCAAGCATTCGCCATTTGCATAGCATTAGTGGATAGCAAGATGCCTTGTGAGCTTTCTGGATCAAGAAACTCCATTGAAGAAAAAAATCCAAAGGAAACACTACTGGTGCAAACTGCGAAACTTAAGGCATTTGGTAAATTGGAGGATATCCATATTCCTGCAAGTTATGTTTCTTATCCACCAGTTTCTCCTGTTGGTAGAGTCTAAATTTAACATGTGGTAGATAAATGTCTCCACTAGCTAGAGTAAAAGATTATAGCAGGATCTTAGTATTTTTTATGTTTATTTTTTTATCAACAGAAGCAAGTATTAGTATTAAAAAATGCACAATGTGATAAACAATGCTCATATATCAATCAATTGAAGTGTGAATAGTATGAGTTAATTGTATTCTATTGCTGTACATTTTTTTCTTAATACTTGTTTGACCATGGAATAAACACCAGCACTGTAATGTAATCATAATTCTTTGGTAAGAAATATGTTTTGGCAGAAGCAGGTTCCAAGGGCTAGAAAAATGTTATAATGCAGTTGTTCAAGCATTACTGCGAATTACCAAACCATAGTATTTAGCTGCTACTTGCTAGTTGAGTTTTTGATGAGAGATGCCTAATCTGTATTTATAGCCGAGAGAAATGTCACGAACACTCTTTTTAATACTCTTTCTAACATTCACTTTTTTATTGGCTAAAACTTATGTGGGTTTCACTATTGTATGCAAGTTCTTTTTCCAAAGTGTGAGATGGATATGAATTTTATCCAATTAGAGAATGAATATTAAAGAGTGTTATAAAGAGGATGTCTATGTACTCCTCTTATAGCTGAAGACTAAGAGTATACACGGAGTTAAGTTTTTATCATCTGTATCCTTGAAAGCTTTGACGCAAGACCATACCAAATTTTTTTTTCTAACCAAGCTTTTAGTTTTTTGAGACTAACAAAATAGTCTTTTAAAAATCGTTATTTTGTAGGGATTAAAAACATTTTAATTATTGATGTTTAATTTTTTTTTGAGGGAATTATTGATGTTTAATGTTGAACACATAATCTTAGATTTAATACATGAAAACTTTTCTTCATTTTTTTTTTTTTGAAGGAGAAAACTTTTCTTCATGTTTGTGACAAGTTTCCTTCATTTTATTTATGATTCAATGCGCATGTGATTATGCCTCACTACTCATGTTGCAGAGCTCCTATTCATTATAGCCTTTGTTACTAAAAATATCCTTTCTTGGGTAGGGTAGTGAACCTCTAAAAAGAATGTTGACCCCCCAAAAGACTTTAAAAAAAAAGGTATTAAATGTTCAAGAGAAAGTTCAAATTGACCATACATAAACTTTTCACGTGCTCACCATAGTAAAGTGTAATCTTTTATTTGGGTGCTAACTGAAGTATAATTTACAATCAGCAAATTTTAGAAATAAGGATCCAAGACTACAACACAATTGTTTCACAATTAAGTAAAAGTAAAATTGTCACTTGCAGACTTCAAACCGACTTCCCTAATCTTGAGATTTCACTTGTTGTGTTCTTAATAACTATTAGTCATATATATTTCGTTGTAAGATGAGAGATTTGATGAGTGGGTTCTGGTGAGTTTGTGAAACGTGACATAATGGGAATCCAGCACCCAAATTGTTAGTTAGCAAAAGACTATAATAATGGGATTTTCATCATGGAGCCGAAAATATTTTAACACCTTCCTCAGGGCCTGTGCGAAATATGGTCGAAATGATATACAAAGCATTGCTTCTGAGATGGAAGGAAAAACATAGGAGGAAGTTGAAAGATATGCAAAGGTCTTCAAGGAATTATATGGTATGTTACAACAGCCAATTTGAGTGTGACTGTGAAACAAACTTCTGTTATATATTTGAACATAAAATCAAAACACTTTGCTAAATCAAGATCAATGTGTATCTATTAATTTGCAGTTATCTTTTTCGAAACTCAATATGCTTGTTTCATATATCCAACATCTTGCGTGGTTTGTATTTTGATATGGACTTATTTAGTGCTATGTAGGAGTTAAAATGCAGCACATTTATGTATCAGTCAGTGCAGATTATGATAGAATAATAAAAAACATGTATGGGATGAGTGCAAGACATTGGATTTAACTACACTTAAGTGCAGCTCGGACATGAGTAAATACTTCTATTCCAATTTTAGAATCCGAATTGATAAAATCTTTAACAAAAAAAAACAGTCGTGGTTGCTAAAACAACCATAACTAATTTTTCTCAATTTTAGAATCCAAAACTCGAAGGAAAGCGCGTTAGAAGTATGGAGAGTCATTCTCAAAATAGAGTGTAGCAAGTTTGCAACCTAATACATGGGTGTAGTTACATAAATGGAGGGATCGTGAAATCAACAATGACCGTTCTGTTGAAAGGTACAAAGCTTATTAATCACATGGATTTGTTTTAGAATCGATTACAGGAAACGCGAAAGCTAGGAAATGAAGCTTAATGTACAATCGATTTCAATCAATTGAATCACTTTTTGAAATGAGAGACAAACATGTTTGTAATTACTTCAATTGCGTTTAATAATCTATATATGTGTTTGATACCTCTCAACAAATTAGTTTAGTAAATTGAATTTGGTTAACATTGAATGGACTATAAAGTGCATATATTTGGATAAATTTGATGCTAACAATTAAATTGTAAAAACTAAAAACTCAAATTTCTAACTTTAAGTTAAGATCAATTCTAACAATAAAATTAATTCTTCTTAAAATCATTTAAACATGTCAAAGTTGTTTTTTTTTTTCTCAGACTTTTTTTATAAAAGATAATCCAATTCAAAACACTAATACTAAATTTCCTCAACAAAATGTAACCAAAAAAAATTTCCTCGACAAAAAAAACACTAATACTAAATATGAACACATCTTACGACCATGATTGAAAGTTTGATTCCTCACATTCTAAGAGTCCAAAATAAAAAACGTACATGTGAGTAAAACTAGATCATGTAACTATTAGTTTAGTTTATTGTATTATATGTTTATGATTCTAATTTTTACCATTATCAACAGATGGGCGGCTGGTTTTAATAAATAATCAAATGTTCCCTTTTCCAAGACTCATCTGAGTTGAAGAATTATTTTCAGAGTGATGTTGGAAATTTTCCTAGCAGATCCCATAGAATAGCCCCAATGTCTAAGCTGAAATATTAGAAAAAATATATATATCAAAACTATCAGTCACAGTGTCACACAAAACCTTACAAAATTGTTTTGTTACCTATCATAAGGTTTTTGTGTGTGGTTTATAAGAGAAGAAAAATCTAAGTGTGCCTGTGAATAGAAAATTGGCCCAGCTGAGTTGGTGCTTAGATGATAAATTGGGCAAGTAAGAGCTGGAATGGTAAGATACTTTAATTTAATTATTAATAATTATTACCTGAACCAGATAGGGTGTGTCTCCCCAGAGGCCTCCATTATTAGTTTGAAATGTTAACGAAAATTATGGACCTTTTCTCATGTCAAGCGTCTGTCCACTCATGAACTGCGATCGTACGTTTGTGACTTCGTAAGCATTGTAGCTGGATTTGGATGTAACATGCGAATCTTCCCACTGTCATTTTGTTTCAAGATAAAACAATTAAAGTAATAAGATTAGAAATATATGCATGAGCTTAAGATAACGAAGAATTAGAAGGAGATGGAAATCATTGTATTTAACTAGGGTAGTTGAAATGAAAAAGATATAGTTTAAGTTGAAGATTTTTTTTCAAACAACTATAAGATATATAATGCGTTAAGTGAACATAGTTCATTTGGCAAATGATAATACATAATATATGCATGAGTTAGGGTTTGAGTACTGGACATTCTATTTATTCATCTTAGGTGAATTTTTTTAGCCACTTGATTACTTGACAAAACAAAAGATTGACGGTGTTGTAAGATTGACGGTGTTGCACTTAAGAACAAGCACAAGAATAAAATAAGCATATCAGATATGAAAATCTTGTGTTGGATGGTTGTCAGGTCAAACAAGATATGATTAAAAATGACAATATTAGAGAGAGTTGAAGTAACACTTATAGTAAAAAAAAATCGTGGAAAATATACATAAGTTGTTTGAGTATGTAAAAATAAATATGTAGATTTTATACTAAGGAGACTAGAATAGATGAAAGATGGTCAAATAACTAAAGATAAAGAAAGACCTAAGAGATCACCCAAAAAAGGAAGAGAAAGACCTAAAAAAAACTATTACAAAATATTCAGTTGGATCTAAATATGATTTATGAGTAAACCTTTTGGTGTAATTTGATCTATGTAAAACTTCTTATTGCTGTAAGTTTTTTTTGCTAATAATGGATTATCTTTTTCGTTTTTTGTTTACATATAAAAAAGTAGCACATTTTTATTTCTACAATAAATTTTTGCATGTAGTTTTAATTCTTCTTGTTAAGTCAATGTGTATAATAGAGCTTAAATTTTGATTTCTAGATCAAGATTTTTATAGCTTTTATCTTGAATTTTCAAAATTTAAAATAAATCACATTTAATTTATTCCATGTTAAAAAATCTAAATTTTACAAAGAAACTTTTTATAATATTTTATACATGTTTAAAATAAGGTAAAATTACACAATTAATCCATACGGTTTTTAAAATTATGATGAATAAAAATCATTTTTTTCCTTTGCAGTTTTTGAACCGATGTTTACGGTTTTATTTTGGATCGGTTTGAATTTTAATGTCCCTAATTATGAGTAGTAGCAAGGTGAGCGAGTGCATGATGAATAAAAGTGGTAGTAACTGACACAACAATTCATTGTAGTAGCAACAAGCCACACAAATTATTACAAGCAAAAAAGTTGTAACCTTTTTCCCACTGACTTTCTTTCTCTCTTCCCAAACAAACACCGCCGTATTTCACTTTCTTCTTCCTTTTACTAAAAACTTCACTTCATCTTTTCTCCTACTTCACACAGAAACAAAAGAAGCTTGTTTTGTTTTTGTTTGATTGCATTTTTCACCAATGGGAGCTCGTTGCTCTAAACTCTCTCTATGTTGGTGGCCTTCTCATATCAAATCAAATCATCACAACCTCTCTGATAATGGTGTGACAAAGTTTTTTTTTTTTTTTTTTTGCTCACTTCACTAGTCACTTTCAGTAGAAAAAAACAACAACCCAGTTTTTGAAATATGATAAAGTTTCATTTTTTAACACGAATTTGTTGCTGGGACAGTAGAAAAATAACAACCCAAGTTTTGAAATATGATAAAGTTTTAGTTTTTGACACAAATTTGTTTCTGGGTTACTTGCAGATGATGATGGGAGCAAGAAACAGAAGGATTCTTCTGTTGGTTTTGCTGAATACAGTTTGGATCAACTAAGAGTTGCTACAGAAGGATTTTCATCAGACAACATTGTCTCTGAACATGGTGAAAAAGCTCCTAATGTTGTCTACAGAGGTTGTCTTGAAGACGATAGGTTGGTTGCTGTGAAACGTTTCAACAAGTGTGCTTGGCCTGATTCTCGTCAATTCCTAGTTAGTTTCTGCTTCTGATTCTGCTTTTGTTTTGTTTTTGGGTTTGATTTCATTTGCATGTGTTTGGTTGTGTGTTTTGTGAGTGAAAGCTTTGTTTTTCATTTCCTATGGTTGATTAATGTTGTTTATTGTTGTGTGTGTTTTGTTGGAGTGTTTTTTAGGAGGTAGCACGAGCGGTGGGGGAGCTAAGAAGTGAAAGATTAGCTAACTTGGTTGGATGTTGCTCCGATGGAGACGAGAGATTGCTTGTTGCTGAGTTCATGCCCAATGAAACTCTCTCTAAACATCTTTTTCATTGTAAGTTTTCCTTTATTTTGTTTATCCAACCATAGGAAAGTTTTTAATTTTGAAATTATGTATGTTTGGTTCCAGTTTTGGAGTAGTCAAAACTGATTTTTAGAGGTGTTGGATTGATTTTGACATGTATGGATGTTCTCGAGTAAAATTAATTTTGCTTCGAGTGTTGATTCTAACTTGAAGCTAAAATTTTAAGTTTTGGCCTCTATAATTTTGATTTTTAGCCTTGAATTTATTTATTTTTATTTTTGAGCAGAACATTTAATTTATTGTCCACTTTGACATAAGTGTATCAAAACATAGATCGCTATACCTTCAATTCAACTCAATTTTAGCCATAATTAATTTTACAAAATCAATGCATTCAATATCAAATTTTGTCATCGAACCAAACACACACTTTGTTTTACGACTATGTTTGACAAGGATGGAGCTTTTTGCTTCAATGGCTACATTTAGAACCAAATTTCAAAAAGTTGTTCCATCAATTTCATCCCCATTTTTGTTGAATAGTTTTTGAAGTCATGTCTCTATGTGAGCTACTGATTTTGTGACTTGTATGAACTGCCTTTGTAGGGGATGTTCAACCCATGAAATGGGCAATGAGGCTGAGGGTGGCTTTGTATTTAGCACAAGCCTTGGAATACTGCAATAGCAGAGGAAGGGCATTGTACCATGATCTTAATGCTTATAGAATTTTATTTGATCAGGTACTTATGCATTTGTAGCAGGGTTTTGTGCCTCATTTCATTATGTTTTTTAAACTATCTCTTAAATGGTTCAAATGGTTGGCAGGAAGGAAACCCTAGACTCTCTTGTTTTGGACTTGTGAAAAACAGTAGAGATGGCAAAAGCTATAGCACAAATTTAGCCTTCACTCCTCCAGAGTACTTGAGAACAGGTAGTGAATGATCTGTTTGGACAAACAACTTAATTTTGCACTTTTAGCATAAGCTCCTATCATATAAGTTTATTGTATAAGCTATTTTCATAATAAAAGATAAAATAAAGTCAAATGGTTTTCATGTAATCTATAAGTCCTTCTTGGAGAGCATATGAAACTTAGCGTAAAACAGCTTATGGACTTCGCATAAGTTGTTCCATAACGAAAAGTTCAAATAAATAAGACAATCCAAACATGTCCTGAAATAATCATATGTAGAGTTTTTATTTTTATTTTTATAACTTTCCTTTGAGTGAAGATTCTTTGTTTTGGTAATTCCATGCATTGTGATTTTTTCAATATCCTAACTGAGCTAACACACCTGTTTGAAATTTGGCAGGAAGAATCACCCCTGAAAGTGTAATTTACAGTTTTGGCACCTTATTGCTTGATCTTTTAAGTGGAAAGCATATTCCACCAAGTCATGTATGCTCCCTCAATCCCATTTCTCGTCTTCATTTTAATATTAGGTGGTGTCTTGTTTAGTATAAATCCTTGGCCATTTGAATGCTGGTACTTTTAAGGTTGAATTCAATGAATTGTACTTGTTTTGCAGTAACATCCTATGATGGTTTGGTTATGATTATAGTATTTTTCGAATTCATAAGTTAATATGTTCCATAATTCCTTTATGTGCAGGCACTTGACCTTATACGAGGCAAAAACTTTCAAATGTTGATGGACTCATGTTTGGAAGGTCATTTTTCAAATGATGATGGAACTGAATTAGTGAGATTAGCTTCGCGTTGTTTACAATACGAGCCTCGTGAGAGACCAAATGCCAAGTCCCTTGTGACTGCTCTTACCCCTCTTCAGAAAGAAACTTCAGTATGTTCTTCCTTTTCCCTCCACGGATCAAAGTTTACTTTTTGTTGACTTGTATGATGCCTTCTGAAAGTATAGAAATGGACTTGATATTAAGCTTACAATTGGCGATATTTAACAGGTATTGTCATATGTTTCAATGGGCCTACCAGATAGGAGTCTATCATCAAAAGAAACGGTTACATTAATGCCTTTTGGTGAAGCTTATTCAAGAAGAGATCTGACTGCAATACATGAAATTTTGGAAAGGGTGGGCTACAAGGATGATGAACATGTTGCGAATGAGGTAATTTTCTGTTCGTATTTCTTTCTCAATTATACTTTTATTAAGAGATTTCTGCTAAATGCATTCATCTGTATTCCTTGCTATTAGTTCTTTCACAAGAGCTTACGTATTTTTCTAGCTATCCATCTATTAAAGTTGACCTACACGCGGGGCATAAGTGTTGATTTTACCGCACTCATTTCCTAGTTCTTAGTGTTAACATTAACTTTTAATATTAGATTTTCCAATTGGCTCACCTGTTTTGAGGGGAATGTTTAATGAAGATAATATTTTTTATGCTAAAAGTTATAGTCATTGGACGCCATCTACATTTGGCGATAGAAAGGCATGATCTTTGCTAAAAGACACCGATGATAGATATCTGAAGACGTGTTGTAAACATTTCTTATTTGTTATGCACGACAGTTCGGTACCTTTCGGTTTCGTCATTCGCACAAGGGACTGACGTAACATGGTTTTGATTCAGTTTTTCCATCACTTTAACTCTGTAATATAGCAAAAAAAATGTTTTGTCAGCCTTTTCTTCCGTAATATACTTATCATAACTGGACCTTGCATAACCATATATGATCATACTTATGGATTTGTATCCTTTCATTGTATCATAGCTATCCTTTCAAATGTGGACAAATCAAATACAAGATACACTAAATTTCAAGAAGCGTGGTGATTCAGCTTTTCATGCGAAAGACTTCTCTACGGCCATTGACTGCTATACTCAAGTAAGTCAGCTAGGGGTTAATATGAAACTGTGATAGCTTCTTTTTATTAAAGATAATTCACAGCACTTGTTTCGTGTAGTTTATTGATGGTGGGACCATGGTATCACCAACTGTGTACGCTAGGCGCTGCCTGTGCTACATGATGAATGACATGGCACAAGAAGCACTTGGAGACGCAATGCAAGCTCAGTCGATAGCTCCCACTTGGCCAACTGCATTCTATCTTCAAGCAGTTTCGCTCTACAGCCTTGGCATGGATAATGATGCACAAGAAAGTCTCAAAGATGGCAGAACACTGGAAACTAGAAAGCATTGGAATTGAAATTGTATAGTGTTTTTTATTTTTTTCTCTTATTTACCAACCAAATTTTAAGCAGGTTATTGAATGTATCTAATGAATCTTTCCTTCAGCTTTTAGGCTTCTGGTTGTGATGGCTATGGCTTCCATGAATTTCCTTTTGTTTTGTTGGTCTGATGATGTGAATCTCAAATGTTAATTTTCTTATAATATTTCTTTTGATTTTGCTGAATAAGATGTCACATTTCTAGTCAGCCTCGTACACTTCTAAGTTCTAAACATAAGTTGACCATTTATCCAATCTATTATTATTTTTCGAAGCTGATGCTGCATTTTCTTCCTCCAAAGCTCTTCACACGTGATTTGATTTTGCAGCAGACACTATGTATGTAATGACAAGCAATAGGGAGAAGAAAAATGCATACTAATTTTTATTTTAAAAATGGGATGGAAGGCAAGGCATTTTAACCTTTGTTGCCAACTCTCACTAAATTATGAAGACCTATATAAATTTAGTGTGATCCATATATATTTTAACTAAAATTGTGTTGAAAAGTGTGTTAATATTATTCGGTTATAAAATTAATACCATTAAAAAAAAATCAAAAGCAACCGAGTATCATAACACTGAGTGAGCACTATAAGACCAAATTATAACATTCAAAAGAAATTTTGGTAGAATAACAACATAAACTTGCTCAAGTCAACCATTAAGCTTAGAATGGATTTAACCACTGGTATATCATTTGATTTTTTTTATAGAAGAAAACTTTCTAAGTTGGATCCAACGTGTTTAACTAGAGCTGAATTTCACTGAAAATTTTGATCCCTTAAAGAAGTACTAAATAAGAAATGATATGATCTCACAAAGTCCTCAATTAATCTTTCCCCTTTGTGTATAGTGCATCTAGCAAGAAGTAACTTAAAATCATAGCATGCTCAGCCTTGCAACTTGAGTTTATCTGTAACATTTCCAGCTAAAGGGATGCGGTATCTTAATTATCAATAATGCTAAAGCTAGCGAATTTTTTCCCATAATAAGTTCACGACGTTCCTTTTTCACTACTTTGACCAAACTTATAACCACAACTACCCCTTTTATTCAACCAATTCCAGAATTTATACCCTACCACCATTTAACACAGCATTCGTGATTTTTCACGACAAATTTCTTCACACTGTATAGCAGTGGTCCTTAATTATTTCACACACACTTGCCATCCCATTAAAATGAAAATAGCAATTGTACTGAAATCTTTATGGAAAGAATACATTCGAATCGTACAATGACAATATATCCTGAATAACGTGATGTGTTTACATCTCATAAATAATAATGTAACTGGTCTACCCAAGATCTAAAACGATCAGCGGTATCCAGGTTCCCGTATAAATCTACAACAAAACCTCTCAGATTATTTCTAGAAAGCATAGGTTAAAAATTAGCAATTTGCTTCAACTGCTGATAACAACAATAATGCGTACAAGAATGTATGCAAAAATCTTAAAGTGTGTTGGCAAAATTCTATATCAGGCCCTTTACCACAAGCCAATGGCTTTCCACCAAATAGACCCGAGTCCAAGCCAGATGACAATGTTAACAATACTAATAACAAAGCCATAACCCCACCATTTGGCAAGTGGAACATAGTTGGCACCGAAAAATACTGGAGCTGACCCAATCCCATAATGAGTAAGGCCTCCCATAAGGTTGGAGAGGAATGACAACACCATGGCTCCGAAGAATGGTGGAGTTCCCAGAGCAGTAGCAACAGACAAAAATGCAGTAAACATAGCACCAATATGAGCAGCTCCACTGGCAAAGAAGTAATGAGAGTAGAAGTAGAGGAGGACCAGTATACCAAAAGATAGTTGCCATGAAAGACCCAATCCACCAACAAACTGTAATAACAGTAGCAAACTCTTTCATTGACATAATCAAGGTTTATATATAATTTTTTTTTAATAATTACTCAAAAATTGAAATTCCATAATAAAACATGGTGCATAATGCAGCACATCGGTAATATCGTATGGTATGCATGTAACCTATTATAACAGTTAAATAAATAGCATTTATTCAATGGCAATTATAAAGACTTATAGGAGCAAGAACTCATGATGACCTTGAGTGGACAAATTTAAAACCAAACATATCCGCATATAAATATCAAAGGAAGGGAGGTTTGATTTAGTATATGCTTTGACCACGAAGCAGATGCTGATCAACTCAGAAATAGGAACAAAGCACCCCCAAATGAACCAAGATGCATGATGTGTTCCAAGAGAACACACAGCACAAGCATGCTGATCAATCATTAGTTACTAAAGACTGTATGTTAAATAATCATAAAAAGCTGGCTGAAAGCTTATTTCGTTCCGAAAATTTCAAAACATGCTCCAGTGGTTGATTTGGTCAAACAACTAGTAAACTATAGTACCCCAGAGAACAAAAATCTGTATGAAATTAAATAAATTAAACAAAAAAATCATGCATTCACCATTGTACCCCAGAGAACAGATGAAAGGCAAAAGAACTGAAGATCAACAATCATCAGGAGCAGCATAAGTAAAGTTTAATGAATATTAAACTCGAGGTAGAAAGATGAGACAGGAAATATACCTTGACTACGGTTTGACTGAACCAAGAGATTAGACCATATTTGTTCAAGTACCCAGCCATTGCAATGAGCGCAGCAAACCACGTGAGTGTATCCCAGGCAACACCCTCAGCTAAGCACTCTTTCCATGTTACAACCCCTGAGATGAGTAGTACGGCTAATCCAAGAATGGCCGCAGTTACAGCATCTATATTAAGAAGCCCTCCAAAAACCCAAAGTCCCACCTGGTAAAATTGAGCAAGGGATGGAATAAGTCAAAAAAAAAAACTAAAATTCTAAGGCATTTAAAGCACTAAACTGTATTCACCAGATCAAGACACAAGGTATACATCAATGCAACTACTACCGGACAAGGTTTTAAGAAAGATCCGCTACTCGAAACATCAAAGTTTTTATGTCCCTATGACTGCATTGAGACCGCAATTGTGACCACATCATCCATATTTGTCAGGAATTTTCGCGATATCAAGGATCACAGCGGCGATTTAAAAACTTGCTACTAAATGATTGGTTTTGAAGACCAATAGGACGATGCACAACCTAATTTAGAAAACAAATTTAAAGATGGAGCAACGAGTCATTAACCAATGCCTAATGATTTACAGGTCACTCAGATAAAAAGCAAAACCACACCATCGGTCTAATGACCATACCAACAATGCAAATTGGACGCTCAACTCAATAAGCACAAAAGTCCCAACAGAACGGTTGAGAAACAAAACCATTCTACTATATACTGTTAACATTTGATCCCAAAAGGGTATGTCACAAAAGTGGCATCATAAGTTTGTGTTGGGGCGAGTGGCATGAGGACCAACTTTGCATATAGATTGGCTTTTCTTAAAATTTGGGTTAGGTCTAACTCAGTCCTTCAAAACTAACCGGCGTGTAACTTAGCAAACAGAGCTACTAACTATGAATGTAACATCTACAAACACAGTTCCAAAATAGTGAAGTTATCTACTCAATTTCATGTTTATATTCTACAACAAAACACATTATATTAAACAGATTAATTGTGCAAACTTTACCGTAAGAAACAGAGTAGCAGTCATAATTTTCTCATTAGTCGTCATAGGCCCCATTTTCTCCAACTTTTCCCTAGCAAGCTTAGGCGCATCAGGACTAGATTTCAACGTTGGAGGATAAATAATATACAAAATCAACGGCACCAAAACCAACGAAACCAAACCCGGCACAATAGCCGCTTTAGCCCAATCCACCCACCCAATCGTCTGACCAATCGAATTCAAAGTAAGAGTAGCACATAACGGATTCGCAGCCATTGCAGTCAAAAACATGGCCGACGAAATACAAGAAGTCTGAAAACAAGTAAGCATCAACCAAGATCCAAGCTTCTCCTCAGTCCCATCACCAACATTACTTCCACAAGCAACACAAAGAGACTTAACCAACGGTAAAAAAATCCCACCAGCCCTCGCCGAAACCGAAGGAATCGCCGGAGCTAACAATGCTTCACTAAAAACCAAACTATAACCTAACCCTAACGAAGAACTACCAAAAAGCTTCACAAATTGATACGCAACACGGTTACCTAATCCAGTTTTGATAAAACCTTTAGCAAAGAAAAAAGCTAAACAAATCAACCATGGAATTGGATCACCAAAACCGGAAAATGCTGCAACAAAGGGTAGGGTTTTGGTGAGAACTGAAACTCCTAAACCTAGAATTGCTACGGCGCCGAGTGGGAGTGGTTGTGTGATGATTCCGACGATAGTTCCGAGGAAGATTGCGAGTAGTTGCCATGCGTTGCGGGATACACCTTCAGGGGTTGGAACGAACCAGAGGATTACTCCGGTGAGGATTGATGCTATGAGTGGTTTGATGGCGGCGCCTTGCCATGGTTGAGCTGGTGCTGGTGGTGGTGCTGGTGATGAAGCTGGTGTGATGGAGGCTGATGAAGCTTTAACGGTGAGAGTGTGGCGTTTTGAAATGAGGGGTGAGAAAATGGAAATGGGGGGTGTGTGAATTGATTTGAGGGGTTTGAAGTTGAAAGTGGAGGTAGATTGGAAATGTTGTTGGCGGAGGGGTGGGGAGGAACGGAGGCGGAGGAATGGGAGGTTTGTGGCGGTGGTTGTGGTGGTGAGAGGAATGGAAGCCATGGTGGTGATTGGGATCTAGTGCAGTGAGAGTGATCAGTGAAGTTGAGGAGTTATTAGAATGGCATGTGGGAGAGATTTGAGTGTGGATCGTTGGATTTGGAATGGACGGTCGAGGTTGGGATTGGAATATGCGGCTTTGTTTGTTGGTGAGGAATTGGTGGTTGGTTTTGAAAGCTTTGTGATCCTCGCTCGAGCTCGACTTTGACAACTTGACACGTTGATGTCTCCGTCACTAAATTACAAAACAAACAAACTAAACCATACTCCTCCCTCTGTCTCACAATATTAGATTAGTTGCATGTATCAAAATACCCTTTGGAGTTAGTGGAGTAGTTAAGTTAGATGAAATTCAATAAATAAGAGTATAATAATGAAAAATAATAATAAATGTTGCATTAGTATTGTAAAGGGACAATTATTTTGCGAAAAACAAAAAATGTTAAAGAGACAATAATTGTGAGACGGAGGGAGTAAATAGTTAAATACAAAGTTTGTCGAATGAATGTTATTTGAACGATCATTTGTGTGACAATTTTGAGACAATCATAAATTCATAAAGAAAAGTAAGTATTGACGGTGAAATTAAAACAATAAAGAAAAAAAAATGAAAATATAATGTGAGTATGAGAGAGACAGTTGTCACAAAATAATTGTAAAAATATTATTTCTCTTGTCGAATTATGTTATGAACACACAAATGTTGGGTGTTAAAAGAACGACACTAAAATAAGTTAAATGTAATATAGATGAGATGTTACTTTAGATGTGTGATATGATTAGGCGAGATATAATTAAACAAGAAAATGATAAAAAGAATGTTGGGTTTGCATCGATAGTAGAAAATATGGCATAAACTAGACTTATATATATGTAAATGGAAGATATGTGGATTATGTCGTAAAGAGTAGATCAAGTGAATGATAATCAAATTTCTACGTAAATGAAGACGAAGAAAAAGTATAAGAGAGACTATCAATAGATATAAAAATTAATGAATTGAAGAAAGTCATGATTTTTTATAGAAGATTATGACATTGTTTAATTCTTGTAGCTTAATCCACTTAGTGGAATAATAAGTCTTGGTGGTTGTTGTTGTTGGACACACGAATTTGAATTGATTATCTCTATGTAAGCGCAACCACAAAAATTAATTCATCGAATCAAAACTAGTTAAACTGATCTTTTGTTAAGAATGAATTCTCAAAACTAGGGTGATTATTCATTACACATTCATAACCAAAATGATTATCACCCCATAATCCGATTGTTCTCAGCAAAGCCTACGTGGCGCGATACTAATGGGTGAGTGTCCGGGTCGGATTGTTGTTCTTTTGTGAAGTGGACTGTATGAACCAGTTGTAATGACACGTGATGAGTCTCCCATGATTGCATGTGCCAGCATGGAAGGAGAAGCTGTGTTTTATTTGAGCCACTTTCAGGTTATCTACAGGTTTTTTTTTTTGAAGGAAGGTTATCTACACG
>Ga0228710_1002777_pt1 | contig 27774 bp, 23 predicted proteins | sample MedpolnodulmetaG_FD_177995 | JGI IMG/M metagenome (GOLD analysis project Ga0228710, IMG submission 177995) | Root nodule microbial communities from Medicago polymorpha collected in Santa Monica, California, United States - pink nodules | ecosystem: Host-associated > Plants > Roots > Nodule... | reverse complement strand
TAAATCGTATGACACGGTGAGCACACTCATGACCACTCGATTAAGATGGAACAGTTTAGATTGAACAATATCAACCACAAATGTATTGATTATGCGATTGCGTCAAAATTTGATTGCAGACAATTATGGTCCAATTTTTTTTCATGCCGCTAATTTTTACAAGAAAAAAAATTGATTACAAACTTTTTTATTTAAAATCATCATTCTATCATTAAGAAAATTACTATCGTCGTTAACAACTAAGATTCAAATTGGTATAGGAGCAAATATTCTGATTTGATTGCAACTTCTGGATATATTAGGAGATCAAATCTTAGCCAAGTCCACCCCTTGAAGAAATGTGACCTAAATGGACTTTCAACTTTATTTTTTCCTATAAATATCGGTACATAATAAGCGATGAAGTCGAGTCCTTCAAACTAGAGATCATTAATGATGACAAGTCACCAACAGTAACAAAATCTTCATAGTATTGATTCCCAAGAGCAAGAGTACTTCCTCACCAAAACAGTTCTTCAATATAAGCTTCTACAATCTAGTGGAAAAAATTGTTAGAAAATCAATTGTCAATCACATTAAACCCATCATGTATGAGTAAAGAATATAGTGCTTTTGTCAAGCTAGGCTAATCACTATAATACACTGATAGCTATCGAGTATTTTCATTGGTAGAAGAAGACTAAGTGAAAGAAGGGAATGATGACAATGAAACTAGATATGGCAAAGGCATACGACTGTACTAAATGACCTTTTGTACAATCTATGCTTCTACTCATGGGGTTCAATTCCTCTTTGACTATGTCACTTTTGGGATGCATTTCCACGATCAGTCTAGCAAAGATTTTACTATAGAGAAAGGGTTAAGAAAAATGACATCGTTTTTTCCCTATATCTTCATCATTTGCACAAATGTGTTGTCATTAATTACTACTCCATAAAGAGGAAAAAGAAACAAATATCCATGAGATACAAGTTGCAAGGAAGGCCCCAAAAAATCACTCACATTTTATTTGCAAACAATCTTCTCTTTGTCAAAGCCAACTTGAAATAAGTTGATACAACTCGATCAATTCTAAATACCTTTGAATTAGCCTCAAACCAACTGATTGGTTTGAAAAAAGTTAAGGTGTCATATTATCCAAATGTTCATATCATTGAACAATAAATTATATGCCAAAAGATTAATGTAAAGAGCGTGCAACTCATTCTATATATATTAAGTTTTTGGTGATCTTTGGGAAGTCCAAAAACGATATCTTCTCATTTGTCCAATATAGGGTTAGGAAGAAAATCAAAAGGTTGAAGGAAAAATGCCCCTCTCAAGCAGAAAAAGAAACAATCATCAAGGCACCGACTTCAACAAATCGAAACTAGATCATGGGATAATAAACTCCAGGAAGGGTGTTGTAAATTCTATTGAAGGTATTTAATCAATTTTTTTGTGGGGTTTAAAGAAACAGACATAAATGTGCATTGGATGAATTAGGAGAGGTTGGGAGCAACAAATGATAAAGGGTGATTCTAAATGATGAAAAATTGCTAATGGCGAGGATCTTCGAAACAAAGTTTTGTCCTAGGACAGATGTTATAGTTGTCAAAACAGAATGTCAACCAATGCGCGCAAGAGTCTATTGGGTTATGAGGGGGCATTTTGTCCAGATTCTTAATGTTGATTGGATCCATGATAAGCAATGATTGACGAGTTAATTGATGGTGATACACATAAATGGTATAAAAGACAATTCTTTTAACTCTTTCAAGTGTTTTATGTCGGAGAAAATTATGCGTATCCCCTTTTGGAACTATGTACCTTCAAGTATTGAATTTTGTGACTAGCTAATGCAGTGATTCTCTAACTTAAAACCTCTTGGCCAAACAACTCTTTGGCTTGTCTATGAAAAGTGCGGCAACATAGAAACCAATATATCTTCAGCAACACTATGTTTTGACTATGTTGTGTTATCTAAGTCATAAGAAGCAATATATCTCTTTTTGTTGAAGATTGAAGAGTACAACATAGTAAACAAGAGCCAAGATACTCTATCCCTCTATGTTGCACGACAAAATTTAAATTTCAATCGTTCAATTTAAATCAATAATCAAGATCTTTATATATAATTTACTGATTGTGTAACTTGAATCGAACAATCTCATATCAACTACCAAAATCGTTGATAGCATACAATTAGAACGACATACGATTTGTTCGACCAGTACACTCTCACATGCGTAAACATATGTCATCACTCAAAAATTATAAGTTTCCAAATTATTCCAAACTAACATACTACCCCCCTAAATCAACGGTAAAAAGTTGATTGTGTAAAAGTGGATCAATTCACATGTAACTCCCTCCTGTAAAGTGTCCAAATTCCTAAACAATCTTATTTGTTTTCTCACCATTTCTTGCGGAGTCTTCTTCATTCCGACGCAATTCATCAAATTCCATAAAAACAAAATTAAATAAACTCAAAAAACTAAACACGTGAAATGTCACCTAACTAACCAGCACAACAACAAGAACGCACATTTGAAATTGCAACTTCATTCATCACTCTTGAATTCAATGACCTCAGATCAGAAACTCCATTAGGGTTTTGATCTGAGGATTTCTAACAGAAAACATGAACGTAGATAGATCATCGCTTTGCAATTGCGTTGTCAACTTTCTGTTAGAAGAGAATTACGTTCTCACTGCATTTGAACTTCTTCACGAGCTTCTCGATGATGGACACGATGATCAAGCTATTCGTCTTAAACAGTATTTTTCCGATCAATCTCTCTTTCCCGCCGATCAAATCTCTCGCCTCAATTCTCTCCGAGGTAACGATTCACCATTCACGCGCTCACTTTTTCATTCTTTCAGTCAACGCTGGATAATTTGATAGGAATGAATACGAATCATGCTTATTAGTTATTTTTAGTATTAATTTAGTGTTTATTTGACTGATAAGATCTTTGAATTTGTATTGGATTGGATTATATGATATGATATTATGTGTGTATTTGTTAATTGACGAGTTCAATTCAGAATGCGAAAACTAAATTTGTAAGCAGTAGTTGTTAATTGTGGATCACAAAAATTTAGCAGATTGTTCAAATTTTGCTATGCTACTATGCTATAGTATAGTGTCACCGCCGTAGCTGCTATTTGATGTTAGAAGTTGAACGTATTGTTTATAGATTGTTGAGAGAACTCTGAGAGCACTTTGTGCCTGATCTTTGATTTGTGAGTTCTCAAATGATTACAGTGTGCATCGATCCTATTTATAGATCTAACTACCTGTAACTAACTCCTAGAATTACTCCATCCGGTCACTGTTATAAGCAAAGATTCTTTTTTCAGATTCATTCAACAACGGATGTATATGGATTGTATTATAAACCAGATACGTAAATTATTCAATGAACCTGAAAAGAGAATATTTGTTTATAATAGTGAGCGGAGGGAGTATATGCAACTGTAACTAAGTCTAGTTAGTTACATAGAAGTGTACCTAGGTGTAGTCTGCCATATTTACATTGTACTCTGATATTTGACAACACTTTGTACTAAATAACGTATCACAGAACAATAGTAATTTGTTATATAGCGATGTTGTAGCTGCTATTTGACAACACATTGTACTAAATACTAATAGCATCAGCGTATCACAGAACAATAGTGATTTGTTCAAACTCCACTACGCTATAGACTTACTATATCCGCTATTTGAGAACACAATTCTCAAGTACTTGTAATCTAACCTGACTGATAAGAGCTGATATGATATTTAGGTGTAGATTGATATTCTTTTTTTAGATAATCAGCGTAGATTGATGTAACCCCGTACCCTGATATGATGATAATTTTTCTTCACCATTTTTTGTATTTTGAAATGCAGTGGCAGATCCTCAAAGTTTGTTTGAAGAGAAAGAAGCGGCAACAGAAAAGTTAGCAATTAGTGATTATGAACTGCGTTTGGCCCAAGAAGACATCTCAAAACTCAAGAGTGAATTGCAGAAGAAGACAGAAAACAGTAATGAACAAAGTAGTAATTATTATTTTTAAATTCTTAGGACATTTTGACCTTTGTATCTTTTATATTTATGTGATATCTATTAGGCCTTCAATGTCATACAGTTTTGACATAATTATACAGAATTATGCTGATGATGAATGATATGTTCGGCTCTTTTCCTTTACCCTTAGCTAGAAGAATAGATACTATTAGATAGGAAAGAGGTAACAGGAGAGATGATTAGGTGTTATGTCATCCATCAAAACACAAACAGAGATGAAGAAAAACAAAAAGATAAAAACTCTACAAGGAAACTATCCAAGGATAAAACAGAAAAGGGAAACACGACGACTTCCCCATGGATAATCTTATACTAAAAAAAACAGCAACTCCTTTTCCTTAAACAAAGTAGCAACTTCCTTGCTTCAAACAACCTACTTAAAAATTCAAATTCCTGCAGGCCTTCCATAATTTTAAATATTGTTAACCTTAACATTTTGTTGTTTGAAAATCCCTTTCAATCCTTGTAAGTTAGCATCTAAGTCAATAGTCTAGAGTCTAGACACCCTACCTGAACGTTTATAATATTTTCACTTAAAACTATCCAGAAGTTGGCCTCCGTTAATCCTGGGCTAAAAGATTTGTTGAAAATGATCCTTCACTCATTGTAAAGCAATTTGGCTTTATGCTCTGCATTTTTCTCTTATGAAATTTTTTCTTGTGTATATAAAAAATAATGACTTAGAATACTTGGGATGTTCTCCAGTTGTCATTGCTTTATGGAATACTTCCTTTTGAATGCAGCTACACAGTTAAGTGGAGATGTTTCAGTGAATGATGGGCAACAAATTCAACAGAAAAAGAACACTTCCTTCACCGATTTGGGTCCGTTAAAGGATACTGAACGTCAAGATCTGAATTGTGCTGTAAAGGAATATTTACTTATAGCTGGTTACCGTCTTACTGCAATGACATTTTATGAAGAGGTTAGTATTCTGTGTAGCCTATTTTTCTGTGATTTTCTGATTTTATTTCTCTTTTGTATTTTATTTTTTTGGCTGGGCGGGGGGTGTGTGGGGGCAGCGCTGGGGTAAACTTGTGATTTTTGAGAAAGTAACAGTTCAATTTTAAGATGTAATTTTCCATGTATCTCTTTTAGTCTGAATTATTTTGTCCATTACCTGTTTCAATAAGCAATTAGAAAACACTGGCAGTGGCTATACACTGTAGTACCTTCTTGTACTGTATTCGGATGGATTAGGAACCACTCAAAAATAAAGTCATGCTATGGAATGTAGGGATGATTTTATGCTATTTTACTTTTTTATTTTCTATTCTAGGAGGGATAATGGGGTCTTGGGTTGTCAGATGATGTTGCATTGGCACTGTTGAGTTGAGATATGTAAGGTGCAGTAGGTTTTGGGCTAGTACCTTTGATTTTGAGGCACCTTAATGTCACCCCTTCTCCTACTTAGTCATTGAAGTATATGAAAATTTGTCTTGTTATTAGTCCCTGTTATTAATATGCTAGAGACTAATGTAACGAGTTTTCATGTACTTAAGGGACTGACATGATTGATTTTCATATACTCTAGGGATTACTTATTATTTTTGTATACTTTTATTAAGTGGGGAGTAGAGACTCCCGTGACATCATATATCAAAAGATGACCAAAAGGAGAAAGGGCTTGCACATGAATTATAAAAGAGACTAAGAGAGCAAGACATAAGGGACTGAGTTGATGGTTTATCATTTAATAAGGAAATCATTGACAGTCGAGATACAATCTGACAGATCTGTTTTTTTGTTTTCCGTGTGTAAAACAATCATAAATGATTTCAAAGTCAATATTTAACATTATTTTTTCCCTTCCGATTCGGTGCTTAATTTTAGTGATTTGTTATTATTCACTAAAACTATTCTTGTAGGTTACAGACCAGAACTTGGACATTTGGCACAACACACCTGCATCTGTACCTGATGCCTTGCGGCATTATTATTATCAATATCTTTCATCAACTTCGGAGGCGGCTGAGGTGATTTCTTCAATATATAAGCAAGTTGTTCATTGTGTGCCACCTAGCATACTAGATTGTACCCCCAGAAATTGTTCTGACAAATTGGCCTCTAATTTCTTTCCACCACTCGACTGCTTCTGCTTACCATTTTGTGGGTTTTATGTCTTTCATTTAACATTCATATATTTTATATGTACTTTTTTCTTCTGGTATTGTTACTTTTTTTTTCTTAAGTTTTTTGTTTGAGTGTTTGCATGCATATTAGTCCATGGGCTTGTCTACTCAGGTTAGGAATAGTATGTTGGTTTGGCTTGCGTGTGCAAGCCTTAATCTTATATAAATGTTAGAATTGGGAGACACAAGCTAAGCCATCCCATCCCATCTTCTCTCATTATATGGTATCCTAATCCTAAAACCAATTTTCCAGATATCTCACTAATATCCTTAATGGCTCGTCATATCTGACTCTTCATTCTTCTTCTGAGGCACCTATAGTTTGTCTATTCTTGATGTGTTCTACTATTATGCTTGATGAAATGTGCAAACCTATTGGAATTTGGACCCCCTTCATTTCAATCTGAGCTATTATGTTGTTTAGTGCTTTCCCCAAGCTTCTGTTGTAATTTTCAGTTTATATCTGCTTTCCAATTTTAAGGGTTTCTCGATTCTCATCCTCATTGTTATAATATAAGGAAATACCTTATAATTTCTCTGACATTAGATTGGAGTATTGCAGTTTATTTCCTATGATCAGTTATAATCTTAGAGTATCTCAAAGGATTAATTTTTTTTACTTGATTGTTATGATTGTTTCATGATTTCTCTATTTATTTAGGATCGAACCTATGTATCTTAGTCTTTTGTATCAAGTTTGTATAAAGCTATTATCAATAATATTCTAACGTTTATAATTCATCGCAATTTTTTTATCTATAATCTATAACTTCAACACTCATATTTCAGATGTTCATTTTCCTAATAAAACCATTTCTACATAAATTGAAGTAGCTGTACTTTTTCATATGCAATTAAGTTTATTTAATAAGTGAATTTTTTTTATATATATTTCAGATGCATTTGTTATTTTGAACTCACTGTTAATCGTTCTTCTAATTTTTTTGGATAAATTCAAGTTAATCATATGATATTCTGTTCACGTTACTATTTCTACTGAAATTCGCATGAAAATACAGGAAAAATTTTCTTTACTTCAAGAGAATGAAAAATTGCTGAAATCGAATAAGAAGCTTAATCAAGAAAAGGAAACCTTATTGAAGAACAAAGATTTGGCTGATGCTCAAATTGGAACCTTAACTAAATCTTTGGAGGCAATGCAGAAAGATATTAGAGACAAAGAGAACCAGGTAGTTTATTTTTAGTTTAAATGATTCTGTAAAACAGCATTTGAATTTACAAAATTGTGATATACCAGTTGCAACTTTCAGGTGCTAGTTTTAAAACAATCCTTGGAGCACCAAAGGAAAGAGCTCAATGATTGCAGAGCTGAGATCACTTCACTGAAAATGCATATTGAAGGTTCTTTCTCAGGAAATAATCTGGCTGGCAAGGAAGTTAATAATGTTCAGTCTCAATCTTTAGAGAAGTACGAGGAAGAAATTAAGAAATTGCAGGTGGAAATTGAATCCCTGAAGGAAAAGAATGCAAGAGCTCATGAACCTGGAAATTTTGTCGGTTCTGAAATGGAAAATTTACAGACAGATGATAAAGTTATTGAGATTCATGAAGACCAAGGTACAATCTCAAATCCTGGTGATGCGGTGGTTGGTGCTGTACACAATGAAGATGCTCAATCATCAGCTGTTCAACCTTTGAATGAGAATGCAAATAACCATGAAGATACCTTGCTCAAATTAGTTAATCCTGCAAATAAAAACAGTGCTTTCAAAAATATAAAAAATGACTCCGAACAAAATGTTGTTCAACAAGAAGTGGACACTGGATTACATGAAAAATCAGACATTGTAAGTGACAAATTAATTATACGAGAACACAGCAAGTTAGTAATATTCTTGGCTTCTGATATCTGTAGACATTATTGCTTGTTGGTTTCATATGATATGATTTACTTTTTTGAAAATTTTGTTGAGACTGAACAATTGGGAGTTGTTTTGGTCAAGGCTTGATTTAGTGTTAGAAATGGTGAACTGGAAGTACTGTTCCTGGTTTTCATTACCTGTTATGTAGCACTTTTAAAAAATAGAGATGAAAAATCTCTACCCTTTTCATCTGAAAAAAAATAATATGTACAGTTGAGATGGCTAAATGTTGTCTAAATTGGTTTGTCTTTGTCCATATGATTTAACTGTGATATCTTGTTCTTATATATGTTCATATTTTGACAGGGATTAGGAACAGTTCAGATACTTGCAGATGCTTTGCCTAAAATCGTTCCTTATGTCTTGATCAATCATCGTGAGGTGTGCTTTTCTATAAATATGTTTCATTTGTTCTCTGTCCCATGAATGGTGCATAACTTTGTTTGTTTGTAGGAGCTCCTTCCTCTAATAATGTGTGCTATCGAGCGCCACCCAGACAGCAGCACTCGAGATTCTTTGACCCACACATTGTTTAATTTAATCAAACGTCCAGATGAGCAGCAGAGACGAATAATAATGGATGTATGTTATGCTGTTTTCTTTATTTCTTCTTGTGAACGTTTGAATACAATTTAAATTTACCTGTCATCTTTTCAGGCATGTGTCAGCCTTGCAAAGAATGTCGGAGAGATGAGAACAGAAACAGAACTGCTTCCACAGTGCTGGGAACAAGTATATTTGTGCTTCACATTTCAACTTGCTTTTTACCTTTATAAAACTCGGACCAGGTTTTCAGTTTGTTGGTTTTGTGATTATTAGATCAGTCACATGTACGAGGAGCGTAGGTTGCTTGTGGCTCAGTCATGTGGAGAGCTTGCAGAATTCGTACGGCCTGAGATTCGCGATTCTCTTATTTTATCTATTGTACAGCAACTAATAGAAGACTCTGCCAGTGTTGTTCGAGAGGGTGCAGCTCGAAATCTAGCTATGCTGCTTCCACTTTTCCCAAACGTGGATAAATATTTCAAGGTCAGCCTCACTATATTTGCTTCGAGGCAATCATGGAGAAGGTTTCTGACTTGAGACTTTGCTACAATGTAAGCTATAGAACAGGCTAACAAAACATGGTCTAGGGAATGGAACCTTTTACCTTACCATAATATGATAACTTTCAAATAAAAATAATAATGAAAATTAAGATTTGCTCCAATTATTTTTTTCACCTCTAATTGCTAGGTGGAGGAGCTGATGTTCCAATTAGTATGTGACCCGACTGGAGTGGTGGTGGAAACTGCTCTCAATGAATTGGTTCCTGCAGTTATAGAGTGGGGAAACAATTTAGATCATGTTTTGAGAGTTTTACTTTCTCATATTTTAAACTCAGCTCTGGTATTTGTTTTTCTCTGTACTCTCCCTTTCGGACTTACAGTTTCATTATTTATTGAAATTATTTTTCTGAGTGGGATTTTTTGCATCAATCCGCAGCGTTGTCCGCCTCTTTCTGGGGTTGAAGGGTCTATAGAGTCACATCTCCGTGTATTGGGTGAAAGAGAGCGCTGGAACGTAGATGTTTTGTTGAAAATGCTGATGAAATTGCTCCCTTTCGTGCACAAAAAAGCATTTGACACATGCCCCTTCTTGTCCACCACAGAAACTACACCAACTGTGTTATCTATCCCATTGCTTGAATTGTATGCTAGGTAAGCTTAGCAAGAACAGCTGATTTTGAATAATGCAATTGGGATATTTAGAAGAGTCAATGTTGTAATGCAACATCACATCCTTCCTCCTGAGTCTTGTTGATTCATGTTGTAATAATGTGTGTGCATTCATGCATTTTGCATTGACTAAAAGACAAACCATGCATGACCACTCCATCAAAGCTGCTGCTGATCTTTAATGGTTTTGATTTTACTAGGGGACAAGTTGAATGGGCTACATTTGAGTGGATGCATGTTGAGTGTTTTGCAAATTTGATACAGCTGGCCAGCTTGTTGCCACAGAAAGAAGATAATTTACGGAGCCGAGTTTCGAAGGTCGCTTGTCTTCCCTTTACCGTTTTCAAAAATTTTGTATGCCTTCTAACCAAAGTTTTTTCTGACTTTTTGCTGATATAACCTATGTAAATGCAGTTTCTGTTATCCGTTTCTGAATGTTTTGGGGAGTCCTACGTGACATGCATAATGCTGCCAGTATTTTTAATTGCAGTAGGGGATGATGCAGATTTGACTTTTTTTCCTACTGCCATTCATTCAAGAATTAAAGGTAACATTTTTTCCCCTGTGATTTGTTTACATAATTGCTTCATATCTGACCTTTCACTTGTAGGTTTGAGGCCAAGATCTGCCATGGCCAACAGGCTTTCTACAATGTGTGTCTTACCGCTTCTATTGGCTGGTGTTTTGAGTGCTCCTGGAAAACATGAACAGTTAGCAGGATATTTAAGGAAGCTGCTACTAGAAGATAACTCCATGGAAATTCGATCAACTAAGCACACTCCTGAGATTATTAATGCTATCCGCTTCATTTGGTCAGATTATCACCACAAACATTTTTTAAATTCAACATAATTTTGTCCAATATTCATTATGAGCTTTCTTTATAATGCAGCACATATGAAGAAAATCATGGCATGGTATTTAATATATTATGGGAAATGGTGGTCAGCTCTAACATGAGCATGAAAATAACTGCCGCCCAGCTGCTGAAAGTTATTGTAAGAGTGCTGTTTTCTTAGTTTCTAGATGCATCTCATACAAATGCCTAAACTAAGACAGCTTGCTAATTATTAGGTTCCATATATTGATGCAAAGGCTGCTTCAACTCATGTTTTGCCTGCTCTAGTTACTCTTGGATCTGATCAAAACCTGAATGTAAAGTATGCCAGCATAGATGCATTTGGTGCAGTGGCTCAGCACTTCAAGAATGAGATGGTAACTGCTACTAGTATTTCTCCCTGCTTTTTGTTGAAGTTACGATGTTAATGCCGATTTTCATTTCAAATTCCTGATCTTATCTTCCAGATTGTTGACAAGATACGTGTTCAAATGGACGCTTTTCTTGAAGATGGTTCCCATGAAGCTACTATTGCTGTTATTCGTGCGTTGGTGATTGCCGTGCCACATACAATAGAAAGACTTAGAGATTATATCCTTAACCTTATTTCTGGAAAAAATGTTTGGAGAAGTAATTGATGTCCTGACATTTTTTTGTCCATTTTTTAGTCATTTGCATGTTATGTTGGCTTTCAAGGTCTCTGAAATAGTGTTTTTGTTTCTTTAACTTCACATACATCTTTTGTCCAAGATTTTCCAACTTACAGCAATGCCAAATGTGGCAAAAGATTTAATGCGTCGACGAGAGAGAGCTGATGCATTCTGTGAGGCAATCCGTGCTCTGGATGCTACAGGTTTGCTCATTTAAAAATTATATTAATCTGGTGTGTTCAAATTCTTTTGAGCTATTTCTATATTGTTTAAGTCAAGGTTTGATTGATAGCATTAATACTTCGAACTTGTAAATGATAACTGTCAACGTCCTATGTCCTGTTGTCATAGGATTCAAATTTTTTATTGATGTAGCTATGTAATCTGCACATGGGGCTACCTGTTTGGTAGTTTTTCCGTATCCCAATTGGTACCTGTAATGTATAGATCACTTTAGCGGAATGTGTTGTGCTTAATCTAATTAGTTGAATTACAAACCACGCTTTTTCATTTGTTGAAGTCACTTCCCTTTTCTTAATAGAAAATATTATTCGATAGGATGGTTATGTTACTAAGAAATCATAAGGCATCCTCCACAAAGTAAACGTTATAACTTTTTATCCATTTTCTATCCTTTTTGGATCATTGTTAATCAAAATCCGCATATGTCCTCTTCTTCGTTCCCATGATGCCAATCATTTGTAATTTCAAATTTCAATTTTATTTTTATGCACCACCAGTATTCTAGAGTCTACCATTGCAACATTGTAAAAGTATTTTTAATTTCATGGAGACTCTATGTTACTGATTCATGAAATTTCCTTCTTCCCTCAAGTATTTTTTATTTCGTTTCTTCATTGTAGATCTTCCTGCAAATAGTGTTCGGGACTTCTTCCTCCCTGCTATACAGAACCTCTTGAAAGACTTGGATGCACTGGATCCAGCTCACAAAGAAGCCCTTGAAATTATTATGAAGGAAAGATCGGGAGGAACTTTTGAGACTATTAGCAAGGTAATGGGTGCCCATCTTGGGCTTCCATCATCAGTTAGCAACTTCTTTGGTGAGGGTGGGTTGCTCGGAAAGAAAGAAGCCACTGAGCCACCAGCAGAGGCAGCTGTCTCCCCCAAGGCTGCCACTCCACCAGCAGAGGACACTAGATTCAGACGCATCATGCTGGGAAATTTCAGTGATATGCTTCGTGGTAAAGCAAAAGCCCAAGAGGATGGTCAGAACCAATAAAATGCATTTACCCATAGCAATTTTGTGCTTAAGCTGTTTCCTCAGGTGGATGTCACTGTTTACCATATGTACAGCAAGCAAAATACTAATTGGATTTCTTTTAGTGTTGTTTTTGAGATAGAAATAGAATATGAAAATAAAGTTAAATAGGTCATTGCAGTTTTTGTTGTGTTTTTGGTGACTGTGATCGAGAAACTCTTCTACAGATACAACTACAAATGATAAATATTTAGACACACTCACATAGAATGCAAAAATTAAAAGAGAATAAAACTAAATGATGTTGATTGATGTGATTAAATTATTTGTTTAAAATTTTTCCATTTGATGTGAGTGTGTCCAAATATTTATCATTTGTGCTTGTCTCCATAGAAGAGTTTCTCGGCTGTGATCTATTTGGCTCTGTGTTGGGGACAGGAAAGAGATTCGAGTCCAGAGTACATAGTATATGTGAATTGTTTATTAAACTATCACCTACTCTATGCTTTGTGTTTTACTCACATTTTACGGTTAGAGATGTTTTAGAAATGACACCCTCGCAATGACTTTCCAGCAAGTTTCCTATTTGACTGAAACCCATCAACGAAATCACTCATGTTTTACAAAGCTTGACCTCCTAAAACAAGCATCCACCTCCATTTGTCCAAAAGGGCCAAGTTTCCCAAAATCACCCCTACGTTTCAGCTTACACTCCTCACTCAGACCACTTAACCCTGGAGATTTTTGTCGCCTAAAAGAAGTGTCTGAAATATGTAAAGAAAGAAAGAAAAGAAAAACAATCAAAAGTAACGCAAGTAGTCACTTTTAATAATGGACACTTTGTACCAATATAAAGTCATTTAAGAGTTGTCTATTGAAATTTTAAAAAGTACTACTACTTATTTGACTCATAAGTTTACCAAATTATTTGACTCCAAGCAACTGATTGCCTCTTACGAGGATTACCACCCGGAGCAAGAAGAGATGATGATATGATTAGTTTTCATACAAATCAATCAAGTTTGAGAAAATTGTTTCAATTCAAATATTTAAAGGTAAATGCTAGTACCTTGTTTTTTTTTTTAGAGACTAACAAGTGTCTTGTTAAGTCCCGTAAGTGTAGCTCAGTTGGTAGCTACAAGGGATAATTTGTGCAGGGGTCCGGGTTTGAATCCCGGATTCCCTACTTCTCCACACATAATGTGTGTGAACCTAGCCACTAGAATACTTGACAAAAAAAAAACACAAGTGCTTTGTTAAGAAGTCTAAAGAAAAAACTTTATTTTGGAAATGATGCATTCAATACATTGAAACTTTAAAAAGTAATTTTTTTTATATAAAACTTAACAATTATTTCTATTTTTGAATCTTTAAACACTCGTTAGCAAAACTCATATTCAAAAAGTAGGTGGCGGATCTAAATTGTGTGGTTGGAATAAATTGTAAAATAATTGATGCAGTAGTATGATTTTTTGTGTACAACCTTTTTTTAGTGGAGACAAACAGAAATTCACGTAACAAGAATTTTTAATTAAATTCTTAAAAAAAATAAAAATTAAGTAAAACCGTGTAATGAGCTTGTTTTCTGGTCATTCATATTTAACCATTTTGATTTTAAGGAATTATAAAAGTAAAACTAGTCACAACATTAGTGAAAAAAGTTCTTGCTGATACGCAAAACCTTTCTATTTTAACTGTTTTTGGTAATCTTGTAAGAAAAAGTGTTTAGGTAAAATCGGTAATAACCTTCTTCTCGGTTCTCTCACGAGTCACGATATGACTTTTTTTGGTTAAGGAATTAATACTAGTCACTGTATTAGTAAAAAATAATAGCAGTGTATTAGAAATTTGAAAAGAATTGTTACATTTACATTTTCAAGTGATTGAAAAAAATAATCCACTAAATATGTTAAGTGTATTCTTAAAAAGTATCCATATCCATATTGTAACATTCTTTTACGTGTTAAGTCACTAAAATATTATTTAAGGAAAGTCATTAAAATTCGGTTAAAAAAAGTCACTTAAATTTACTACTTCAAACTCAATTATAAAAAATATATCTAAATTTGTTGGAATCCAATATAAACAATTCTCAACTAATTTATTCACATTTACTTATCATTCTAAATATATTCTTAAATTAATAACTTTACATTGGGAGGAAATGACCATTATGCTTCCTTTGTCTCACAGTATGTGTACTTTAGCAAAAAAAAGAAAATCATATTGACAGTTGATTTACTTAATGCAGGTGAATAATTTAATTTTTTTCCCCCATCTTTACCTATTTTTTTAGAGGACTGTGATGCAACTTGCATGTACTTTGGAACTAGTCATAGTTAGCAGTGCATAGTCATATTAGAATGCCTCAGATTTATTTTCTTCAATTGACCTTTTAAAAAAATATGGAGTAATGACGTAATGACTTAAATTATTGTAATGCTTTAGTAATTTTTTTTTTGTGGTCGGGGTTCGAATCACGGATCATATATATATTATATATTGTTCATACCAACTGAACTAAACTTACGAGGATAATATTTTAGACATTTTTAGTCATTAATTATATGACACCAGAAATGAGAATGAATTTCCATAATTATAAAAGAGTTGGAAAGAAGATTGAGACTTTGAAATTATATAAAAATCCTCAGATTTTTTTATTTTTTTTAATCAAGTTTACACTTATATTTAGCACTAATCTTGGAAAGAAAATATGTGAAGTACATCTAATAGATTCTCCCCTCTTAATCAATTTTTTTTCGTACAAAAGAGTAAGAGATTGAAAGATCACTTTTCAACCTTGTGATACACTGATACTCCATTCAAATCTAGCACATGGAAAGGAAGAAATATTAACCTCTTAAATACTCATTACCCTTAAATATAAGTCATCTTCCAAGTTACTAGATGTATTTGTTATTATTTTTTCTTAATATAACCTTACGTCAATTGTAAATACATCTATCTATACACAAAGAGTAGTTTAGTAAAAGTATTACATAAAATGTACACATTAATTACACTACCAACTTTTTAACATATATGAAAAATGTAAAAAGATGTTTATAAAAAGGGATGGAGGGAGTACATCTCAAGTAACTCAAATGATTAATCTATGATGTTGCATATAAAGAAGGAGGGTATAATGGTTTTATTTTTAAAAATTACTTCCTCCGTCCTAAATGAGTGTCGTAGAATGAAGTATATTATTCAAATATATATTTTAACTATATTTTTATTTTAATACAAAAAGACAAATGATAACATATAAATTGTTATGTGAGTTTTCTTATGAATTTTAAAGTGTCAATTTTTTTATATAAATGTGTATTGACTGATGTCGACTAAATAATTCATTTTGGGACAAGTACTGTTCAAAATAGAAGTTGTGTTAATGCATCTCAACGCCCATTTCATGGTGTGGGGACAATATCAATGACACATAACTTACCACTCAAATTAAGGCGCAATTAATATTCATTGAGTTGAGCACCTAACCAAACCCACTACTAGTACTCTCCACTTATATAAACAAAAACAACCCACATAGCCATTATAACTTTCTATGCTTATAAATACATAGCCAATTAATCAAGTATACTTCACTCTAAAATTTGTCCAAATATTTGCTAATTAGAGATCAAGTAGTGAGAATGATGAAGATGAAGGTTGTGTGTGCATTGATGCTTATGGTAGTGCTTATGGTTGAAGTGGCTACCATTGCTGAGGCTGCAAATTGTAGCCCACTTGAATTAAGTCCTTGTCTTGGGGCAATTACTTCAAATTCACCACCTTCAACTAATTGTTGCTCCAAATTGAGGGAGCAAAGACCATGCTTATGTCAATACATCAAAAACCCAAATTTGAGGCAATATGTTAACTCTCCTGGTTCTAAAAGGGTTGCTAGTGCTTGTAATGTTGTCATCCCAAATTGTTAAGTTCAAATAAACTAAAACCATCCTTTTCTATATACGACCATCCATGAGGTATTATTGTATTTCTTAAATACAAATTATGTCCTTTAAGTTTGTAAGTTAGTATAATTATCTTTGGATAATTAAGTTAATTAGTAAGATAAAAAAGCTTGATCACTATATATATACACATATTGTGTGTAAGATATATATGTGATGTATTGTAGCTTTGAACTTGTGATCTGTACTTAGCTTTGAACTTGTGATCTGTACTTAACAATGATGAATAATAATAATAAAGTGATGGTGTTATTATATTATTTATATTCAGAGTGATATTAATTTGCTCGAACAAATTAACTCTGATATATTTTATATGTGATTGAGTATAATATTAATAAGTTTGTGTTGAAGAATTTTTAAATGATTAGCTAATAGTTGGTTCTGGCAAATAATAACTGATTAGCTAGCAGATTAATATAATTCATATTTTTTGGGGTCATAACATAATAACACTTGTATTTTATATGTGAGTGAAGTTTTATATAAGTGTTGCGATGCATAGAACCGGCTTCCTCTCAAGATTTTAGAGCCTCTATTCTACCGAATTTCTTTTACAATTTTGCTACCGATTATTTGATAGAAAAATCACATTTTTTTTTTTTTGATTTTGTATGTGCTTATTTAAGCTTTTAAATTAATAAAGCCTAAAAAAATAGTAGTTGATTTTTTTTTTTTTGTGGTGGATGGAGTTTAAACCTCGGACCTTCCTTGCCAAAGTTAAACTCACGAGGACTAAAAAAATAGTTGATTGAAATGTGAAATTATTTTTAGAAGTTTCAAAATAAATTAAAATAGGTTTTAATGAGTGTGGTAAATAAGCGAAAAAATTATAAAGTGGATTTTTTTTTTTGTCAAGTTATAAAGTGGCTTTTACTATGCTATAGGCTAACTGAAATTAACTTCTGATACACACAAAATTTGAAAAATATATAATTTTGGTGGAACACAAGCTATTTGTTTTCGTAAAACGATTAATTAGTCAACAATTTCTTAAACGAATTTTAGTTTATTTTGAATATTAGTCTTCCTTCACAATTATATGCACACAATAATTGATGTAAGATGCTCATATCTTGTTCCGACAAAGTAGAGATGTGGGGGAGAGAAATTACGAAAACTGAGGGAAAAATGTAGTATAAAATGAGAAAAGTAAAATTTGAGGAATGGGAGACCTGTAGACCAAATATATCTAAGAAACCTGTCATTATAATAATGACATTTCATTTCTTTTAGGCTTTATTTGAGAGTTTAGAGTCTAGAGGAAGTGAATGTACTGAAGGTGGAAAATACAGGAGAAAATGGAGTAATCTTTCACTTTTTTGAAAGAATAGTTTTTTAGATATGATAAATTTAAGAGCGGTTCTCCCATCCTCCCTTCTATTTTTTATTTTAATAATATTATAACAACATAAATTAAATTTGAAGAATTCATATAAACCTCCAAAATCATCATCCAATACAATTTTTGAGTTCATCAAATAAGGAGGGTTTTGTATTATGAAAAAAAGTTAACCCATAAAATCCTCTCCTCCTGTTGTCATTTATTTCTTCCACCTGTTCACTCCTTTTTTCCATGTCTCTCCCCTCCCTTACCCTTCAAACTCGCAAACAAAGCCTTGGGAAATAAGAGAGTTCGATCTCTGCATTTAAAATCATCTCCATTTATTCAATTTGCTGAGAGAAAATATAAAAAGTTTGAAAAAAATTATAAAATAATTAATTATGGCTGGACTCACTAAATGGTAGAACACATCTCATCTACTTTTTGTATCTATATCTTTTTAAATAATTACATCATTCATTTATCATGCTTCATGATAAATGGAAAGGTTATGCAATAATCTTTGTTTTTATATTGATACGATCCTATAAGAGATTTTAGGTTAATAGAAATTGATGCTCTGATCCAGAAAATTAGGACAAAGTACATAAATTTTGGATGACCAAATGTTTTTTTTTATAAATGGGACGAGACAGAGCATTATGTATTTATTTTTTTTACAAATGTTTATATAATGTATTAGAGCTGCACTGCGGTACATTCACGATTAGTATGAAACATGGGATCAAAACTAATGTATGATATCTTTGCAACGACAAAAAATGACGAATGGTCGAATGGATATTTACCGTAGGATATGCATTAGGTTGTAATTTGTTGTTATTTGAGATCAAGGAAATTTTTTCGTGTGAACTGAGTAAAGGTATCACTACTTTATTTTGTTAGCGATCATCTCTACATAAATTCTCTTCTACACTTTGAGATTTGTTCCGTTAAGAACATTAAAATTTTGAAAAATCTCTCTTAAAATCCCAACAGTAGTATCAGAGTTTTGGTTCTGATTAAATCATTAAATTTGAATTTAATTTATGCATAATGATATTAATATGATGATATATTCCTAGCTAGTTATATGCAAATGTTAATCGGTATATATGATACTTCGATGATAACATAAACTATTTTCGTTTGAATCGTATAAAAAAACTTATTTTCAACAAAGAGTAATTAAAATTGGCACCATGTTTTGTATTTGGATGATTCAATATTGTTCTAGCTTTACCTGCACCTCTTAATATTTATGCTCGAGACATTGTTCTGGCTTTACCCGCACATGTTCCATCCATGAATCCCTTAAGTGTTGTCTTTCACACACTTATGACCTCCCTTTCGAATGCAAAGTAGTCTTGTGACAATCTTTACATACGTTGCATCTGAATCTGCCCAAACCACTTAAACTACAAACATTGACTATGAACCATTCCTAACCATTCTTGAACCTGGATAACCTTTGCCAAACACATCAGAAGTTGTGCAATAACCTGACCAAACTATTCTTCAATCTGACCAACCTCAACCTTCTCTCACTTAACAGAAATTAGCACTATCATCTGCAATAAGGCTAAGAATATGTTCTCTAATAGTCAGAACGCAGTGAATGTTGAACTCTTGCCATCCAGTCTAAAATTCTTCCTCTTAATTCATTAGACTTGCTCATCAGAAGAAAAAGATCTAAGGACTTAGCTTTGATTGTTCTCAAAGAAGAATTGTCTGATGAAAAGAAGACACATGAAGCATTGGAAGCTAAGATTGAGGAAATTGCTTAGATTCAATCAACTATGATTCAAACTCAAGTAATGTTTATGCAGAACCAGGCAGAATTGAAGGTCAATCAAGATGAGATGTCTTTCATCTAGATATTTCTTCTTAAGGACACTCTGGTTGCCGAGGAATATTCTTCTTCACTAATGGCTCCATATCAATAAATCTTGATGTTGTTGAGTTTCATAAAAAGCTCACAATTTAATGGGAAAATAGTTGAAGAAGTTGAAATGATGTCTCAAGTTTATACCGAAGATTGGCTCCACTCTCGAACTATATACTGAAATTAGCTATTGCTCAATCCTATATCTATTTGGTGGGACATTATGCCCGAGTTTGTTTGGGGGGATTTCTTTAGGGACCGTTTGGAGTTACCTAATTTTTGTTTTTCGTATTTTTCATTTCCTTTTGAGGGTTTGGTTTCACACCCCCCGGTACATAATTTTCCCTTTTATATATTATATGGGTGAGCGGCAGAGGATTGGAGTTCCCTGGAAGTGTCGACCTAATCGGGATGTCCAACGACTCCTTGATGTCTTCCTCACTCTTGATTCAATAAAAAAAAAAGATGAGATGTGTTCTGACATCAAGACTCTATTGAGTTGTTTTCCAAACAACCTTAGGACACCTTTATATACATTTTTTTTTTGTTGCACAAAACACTTCTGAACTTGTATATTCATTAACTTTGATATTTTGGTTAATATACAGTTTATTTTATATATCCATTTCTCTGTGTGCATTATTATCTTGTTTTTGTTGATGACAAAAGGGGGAGTCAGATAGAAAGTATTTAAGTTTGAGTATGAACGTATAAGAGAGCTTAAAATACTCTACCTCTAGCAATTTTTTATGGCTTAAATGGATGAATCTTAAATTTTTGAACTTTGGCAAATGAACTTAAATAAAAGGAATACTGGTTTGTTTAGATACAACTATATAAAAGGAAAATAATCTCAATATTTTGGTAGTTATTTTCTCTCTCTTCTAAATATGATTTTTGTTACAAAAGAAACAAAAGGGTTAAAAATTAAAATATGTTGAGGTGTCAAATAATTAGGATGGGAAAAAGTGTGGTTTTTGGGTAAGAGAATGCAAAAAGAAAAGAAAAAACAAAAAAGAAACAGTTATCTAGGGAAGAAGATCCCACTAGCATATGCTAGTAGGAGGTTGTTGATTCCATCTGGAGGTGCAGCAAAGGACTCGTACGTCTCAAGAGAGCTAGCCCAAATCTTTGCAAGGTAATCTGCACAGACATTACCTTCCCTTAGAGTATGAACTAATTCCACTTGCCAATCTCGAGATAGCAGCTCCTGGATATTATAAAGGATCGCAACATAGTGATGCCATTATTTAACAGGTTTCTTAATCAACTTGATTGCTGTTTTAGAATCGGAATAACACACCAACTCTGACATGCCAAATTCCCAAGCCATTCTCAATCCATGATAAACTGCCAAGAATTTTGCATGCATGATATTTGAAAAACCAATGTTTCCCGAAAAGCCACTATACCAAGCACCATCATCATTACGAAGCAAACCCCTAAAACCGGAAACACCCGGATTACCAAGACTGCTCCCATGAACATTTAAAATCATGTCATTCCCATTGGACATATTCCACTTTATCAACCTCGTGACAGAATCATGCTGATGTTTAAGGAAACACTTCGATAACAGTTGGGCATAATTAAAAGTACCCAACTGTTAGTGAAGGAAGACATTAATTCATTCGCAAAACACAACTTATTTCTCCCACGCCACAACCACCAACGAGCAGCCAAAAATAGAAAAATAGTGGTGCCAAACGTTCCTTGCCTCAACCAGTCATATAAATCATCCCCTTGGTAGAATAAGTGGTCCACGAAACCAGTAGATTTCTAGAAAATGGTTGCGAATTCACAATCTCACAAACAATGAAGAATTGTTTCAGCATGTTGATTGCACCTAGGGCAGAGATTGGATTGAAACATGCCACAATGACATAACATCGATCTTGTAGGAAGAGAATTATGGAGAGTTGTCCAAAGGAAGAATTTCAGCTTTTCTAGAGCGGAGATATGCCACAACCAATTCCACGAGATATTGTCCATAGGATTGTTCCCGAAATCAATTCTGTTAAGCTAGTAATAACCATCCCGAGCAGAATATATACCATTTAGATTGCCTTTCCAGGTGACACAATCTGGAACATAAGGAATTAGACAAATAGGAAGCACTTGCAATCGATCTTTGACATCACTAGGAAGAGAAGTGTAAAGCAATGTAAAATTCCAGTGTCCATCAACATATACATCCCTTACCCTCATGCGAAGATCATGGATATCCACAAAGAGGACATGCTCAGCTAATTTCCCTATACCTAACCAATTGACGAACCAGAGGAAGAATCACCATTTCCCAATCTATACTCGAAGCCATCCTTGAGGGTTGCAACAACTTTCATTATGACATTCCATGTAACCGAGCCAGCCTTCCTATTCATATTCAAGAGATTGGCAGTATGAATGTATTTATGCTTTAGCACTTGGACCCATAAAGAATCACTATCGTGGTGGATACTCCAAACTAACTTTCCCAACAAAGGAGTGTTTGCCTCTCTCGCCTTTTGAATCCCAAGACCACCCAATTTTTTTGGCTTAGTAATGTTATTCCATCCAACAAGATGCACACCCGGGTCTGAGCCCCCATTCCACAAAAAATTCCTAGCCATGCGATCAATAGCCTCGCAAGTTGATCGAGGAAGCCATGCCACCTGCATGTAGTAATTGGGGATGGAATTTAACACTGAACGAACCAAGGTTAAGAGACCAACTTTGTTTAATAATTTATGATGCCAAGTGGCTAATCTCTGATTAATTTTCTCTTCTAAGAACTCAAAATCTCTTCGCTGAAGACGACCATGCAGCATGGGAAATACCAGGTACTTTCCAAGCAAAAGAGAACGCTGGATACCTGTATTAGCAACAATGGAGATCATTTTAGTCTGTATTAGCAAAAGTGTGGTTTTGCTATGGTCATCAACTTTGATAATTAGAAAAAGATGATGTGAAAAATGGGTTTTAAAAAAATTACCACATCATTAAAAAAAAAGTGGCACATCATCACTTTTAGAGAACCAAAATAAGGGTTGAGACAAAATTGCAACAAAAAGAAAAATCGAGGAGCAAAAACGTTCGATTTAGAAACATGAACCATTTTTGTAAGAAAGGCAAAATACAAGGACCAAAAGTACCATTAAACCAAAAATAAAAACCACCAATAACAATTAAAAGGAAAGAAGAGATGGACTCTTTCTACCAATAAAAGATGATTTAAGAGTCTTCCATGGAAATTTTAAAGTGTGTTAATTATTTGACTCACAAGTTTATCAAATTATCTGACTCCAAGCAACTAATTGCCTCTTACAACGGTTGCCACCCGGAGCAAGAAGAGATGATGATGATTAGTTTAATTTTTTGGAAAATAGATGAGAGAGACGGATTTCATTTTCTTCCCCAAAAAAAAAGAAAGAAAGAAAAGTGTTGACAGAAAAGGAGAAGATGGAGAATCAGTCCTTCATGATTCTTTCTTCAATAAAATATAAAACTTTGATCAACGTGAATCTTGGTGGTGGTGATTCCATCTCATATGGCGTTAAACATGAAGGTTCTCCCCAAAAGCTCAACATCACAATCCAATTCAAAATTGACGCCGGTAATACTTCATCGTTGGCAAAGGCTTTGCTAGGATCTCCGTGAAGAAATTTTAGTGTCTCCCACACGTTTCATCCGCGTGTTGGAACTTTCATTTCGATCATCCGTCGATGTGGCAGAGGAGGAGGCGCATGATTGTTTCTATTTTGTGGCAGAGAGGCTAGGACTCCCACGTAGGAGATCCATCCGAACGTGATGAAGATGGTTGTAAGGGATAGTGAATTATCTTATTTCATCTAAATTTTCTCTATACACAAAAGTCTGGGATCGAACCCTTTATCATAAATTTTGAAGGTTGCGATTAAAATTATATGTTTATTGACCTTTTCAATAATTTTATTATATTAAATCTGTATAAATATTTGAATCTATGAACTTATTTAAGGATAAACTTATGACTAATTATACTACCTAATATCAAAATAAACTATTATACCAGTTTAACTTTCTAAAATGTGTTTGTTACAATTTTAAAAAAAATCTATAAACATCTTCAAATTACAAGTTGTCAAGAGTAGCTTCTAAAAAAATAGATTTTTTAGAGGAGAGAGAAAATAAGTGTGAAAAGATTAAACTTATTTTGTAACAAAAAATATTTTTTATATAGTTGTATTCAAACAATTTAAATTATATATTTTAAAAAAAAAGGATTTTTATTACGATAAACAAACATAAAACAAATTCTGATATTTTGTAAAAAAAAACTCTAAAATATAAACTTTAAATTATTCAATTTTACAAATAAATTATATTTTAATTTGCAGCAAACATGCGTTAATGTCATACCTATCAGACATACCCTCGTAAGGGTATGTTTGATTAGAGATTTTTTGGAGGGAATGGGATGAAATATTTTAAACTTTTTTGTGTTTGGTTCAATTTTTAGAAGGAGAGGGAAAGAAAATCCATCGTAAACTCATTTATCACTACGGAAAAAAAAAAAAAGCAATAAATGAAGCTTTGCAAATGAGGGAAAAAAAAAGCATGTGATTTGGGTTAGGCAAAAACTTAACCTAATAGGCTTTTATAATAAGAAGATTTTTTATGATCCTTTTATTTTTATAAAATAATTAGTTTTTTTTAAGCCAAAATGATACTATTTTAATCAACAACGATAATTCCTTCCAACACAAGCCGTGTAAAAAAAACTTGACAAAAGTACAAGCAATTACAACGATAAACAAAATAAGAAAGCGAAAAAAATAGGAAAAACAAACTAATGGGATATTTACTTGGACTGTTTTCTGTTTTCATTTCCACTTAAAACACAAAATGAAGGAAAAAATATGTTTGTTTCACTTTTTGGAAAACATTTACACTAGAAAATTGAAATTGAATAATAGTGTTTTCAATTGTGGCACAATTGTAAATCTATTCCACCTCATTAATGTGGCTACTTAGTAGTTGTACATAGGCTATGTTAGTAAAGTCAAAAAGGCTAAAATGCTAGGCTTAGCTTATGTAATTTCCAATCACAAAAAAATGTGTTCTCTTTTATACGGAATGTGTTTTGATTGTTTAAGAAAAGACATTTTATTTTAAAATAATATGTATTCTTTTCTTATAAAATAATTATATAAATTTGTGAAAAATTATTTTTATGTGAAAAATAATTATATATAATTTGTTATTTTTAATTCATTTGTATTTTTTAATACTTTTATTTTTTAATTCATTTGTATTTTTCTTCCAACTATAAGTTTTTAGGTCCACAAAATTGATACCAATTTTTTTTTTATGAATTATTATATAGTAAATATCGCGTGGATATGTTTTTTATTGAACAACTCTTTACGTGTTACAACAACAAGAATATATACTTTATATATACAACTCTTAATTAATGTTATTTATATACTCCATCCGTCTTAAAATACCAATATATCATTTATATTTTTCTTCCACAGTTATACTCTTATTTATTGAAATTCATTCATCTTAACTACACTACTAACTACTATTAATAATGGTATTTTAGTAAATAAAATTAATTTCACTATTAAAATCAACACAACTAATTATTTCTTAAAAATCCTATAAAAATCTTAAATGACTGTTATTTTAATACGGAGATAGTAATGTATTAACACATAAAAGTTAGATATATTTGTCTCGCAAGCTATGTAAAATCAATGTACAAGAAATTTTTTATTTCTCATCTTCTCTTCCTTTCCCCTACCGCCGTAAACTCATGTTTCTGCGTTTCCAACCACCACGCCTCCATCAACCCAAACAGTTCAGATGTAGCCTTTTCGTGTGGTGGTGCGATGAGATCATTTCTCCGCACCACCGATCCACCTTGTCTGGATCGTTCTCTCTGTTTTTCCTCCGTCACACCACCAACGGATCTAGCCTCGTTCCGCCGTCGTTTTCGCCGCCGGTTTTGTCTGGAGCTTTTGGTTGGTGCCAGAGACTATCTGGGTTTCGATCTAGTCCTGGGTTTGGCAGATTTGGAGTTCTGTAGCCGCCGTCTCCTTCACGACGATGGTTGTGGGTTGCGCCGTTGTGGTCTTCATAGGAGTGATGTAATCTGATTGTTGTGGTCGTTAATATGTGGCTGTGTTATGCAATATGATGCGAACTCGGTACATGTCGTGGCAAGTTTGGTCCGGATTCTCGTTGATCTGGGTCAACCTGTTTTAATTATGTTATTAGGCACTATCCAGTATGTCCTTTGACGGCTTATGTCGGAGAATTCATATGGATTTGAGCTCGAAAGGGCTGATAAAGTTGCTGTATTTTTATTGACAGGGGCTATTGATTCACAAATCTTTCTGTGTTGACAGTTGATTCATACACCGTTTCTTAAAAAAATTTCCAAAAAAAGTTGGGATTGATTATAATTAGGCCTGTCTTGGTTACTTTGGTTCCCCGAAAGAGGCGATTCTAGCTTGTTGTCTTGCAAGGAGTTGATGGGTCTTGAATTGTTTCTGTGTTGGCAGATGATTCATACGTCAGCTTAAGATTCACATTCATTTTGTTTGGATTGGACTGTAGGGCTCGAAAGGGTCATGTAGCCTGCTGCCATTATTGCAGGGAGTTGATGATACATGAATTGCCTCAGTGTTGACTGAGGGTTCAATCACCGCATAGAGGACCTTTAATTAGTTTTAGGATTAATTAGAGGTTGATACAGTTGTGTGTTGTTTTAATTTCTGTATTACCCGTTTGGGGTCAACTGACACACTTGTGTGGTTTTATTGGGTTAGGTTTATGTCCCCCCAATTTTATTTTTTTGTAATTTTTCCCCTTTTTTTAATAATATATATGAGCAATTGACACAAGATTAGAGTAGCGTACCAACTTAGTTGGGCGTTACTCTTTTCTTTTTGATGTCAATTTGCTTTTGGCTTATAAAAAAAATAAAAAATCAATGTACCACATTTAAAAACAAAGAAAATTAAAAACTATAACTAACAATACCATATATTTTACTCCCTCCGTTTTAAAATAAAGGTCATTTAAATTTTTTACACACATATTAAGAAATACATTAATTAAAAGAAAGAGATATAATATTTTACCAAATTATCCTAATCAACTATTGGTTTCTTTTTCATTAAAGAAAAAAATTCTTTGGAAGTAGTGTATATAGTATTAATTGAATGGTACAATTCACTACCAAAAATAAAAAAGAAACACTGCCAAAAATTGAATGGTACAATTGAAAAGAAAAAGTTATTATTCCATTGAAAACTGAAAGTGACATTCATTTTGAAACAAATATTTCTGCCTAAAACGACATTCATTTTAAAATAGAATGAGTACAATAATTAATCACGTATAAAGTTAGCCGTGCGACTTACGGATTCCATACTAGTTTAAAGAGAATTCTTTTATTTTGGTATGTATTTTCAAGAGCTATGCAAGTCAACTCAAACCAAACTCAAAGTACTGTGGGACCAGATGACTCTCAAACTATATACGCCATCTAGTAACTATTATAATAAAATGTGAACATTTTAGATTTATTCTTTAAATGATGTATGTGGTCTTTAATAAAACCATATATATTATTAATTAAATGAATCTAAAATATTGATTTTTGATTATAATAGAGAATGATGATGTAGCCTATAACTTTTTTTTTGAAGTAATTATTTATTCGATATGTGACTATGATGGTGTAGCCTATAACTATATAGGAGTAGTAGCCTATAGCTATATAGGAGTGGTAGTAAATTTATGTACGATGAAGAGTAATATTATAGGGCTCTGTCTCCTGTAGGAGATCTAAATAGGTCACCTACCATATGAGACATGATTTTTTTTTTTTACAAAATGAATATGAACCATTGGATAAGGGTTAACTAATCTTTAGATCAAAATGTTTACTATACACCTTCCACATTCAATCACTTTCTTTTATTCTATATCATTTTTCTCTTTCCTCTCTCACCTCATAGGAATTCAGATCCCTTCCATCCGATCTTTAATTCAGACCCAGATCCATCTTCCTACATGTGTTTTACTCAGTTTTATCATTTTATTA
>Ga0228710_1002776_pt1 | contig 27775 bp, 9 predicted proteins | sample MedpolnodulmetaG_FD_177995 | JGI IMG/M metagenome (GOLD analysis project Ga0228710, IMG submission 177995) | Root nodule microbial communities from Medicago polymorpha collected in Santa Monica, California, United States - pink nodules | ecosystem: Host-associated > Plants > Roots > Nodule... | reverse complement strand
ATACTAATAAATAGTTTCTAGATAAATAAATGAAGCATAACTCTATTTTTTGTCAAATAAAACTTCATTTTTAACAATCATTTCAATGAAATTTCATAGACCTCCACTATTTTAAAATGGGTTCCACGTGTTTAAGGCCTACATGAAATGTTAAGGCATTTCTTAAAAAAAATGAAATGATAAGGCTTACATATATTTTCACACAATAAAAAATAGTCTTGAAAATATATAATTAAAGAGATCAATCAATAAATAGGATGGTATTCTCGTTACTCATTTCAATTTTATTTATAAAAGAAATTTAAGTCAATAAAATTGATATATTCAGTTATAAAATTGGATCAAATATATCAATTTTTATTGACCTAAAGTTTCTTATAAATAGAATGAAGGAAGAAAGAAAATAGTGGATAAAGGGTAAAGCAACTGCATCTTAACAATTATAATAGAATTGTCAAAATTGCATTGAATTGTGATTATTTTGGTAAGTTGAGTTAAAAATCATGCAACATTAGGTTATGTTAGCAAGACACATACCAATTTTCAAGTTTTTAGTGGATAGTTGACAACTTTGTTTCATAATAACTTATTCTCACGAACTTATAAATTTTTTTTCCATAAACTACTCCAAGTAGCATCGGAGCTTTTTTTCTTTTTTTTAAGGAAGTAGCATCGGAGCTTATAACTTATACTTTGTTATTTATCCGTTAATTTTACCGTTATCTTAATTGAAAAAAATTAAAATATATAGTTTTATGTCACTTCATGTCTATTAGTTAGTTCGACTATTAATTTTATCAAATATTACAACTCAATTTGATAACTTATCTACTCATATGATATAAGTTATTTTACCCTACCAAACCTAGTCTTAATTTAAAATCATCATAAACATATCACCGGGAAAGTAAGGACTTACAAATTTATGATTTTGTTGTTTTTAGTTTTACTGCAAATTTGTAGTTGTCCTCATGTTGTATTTTAATTTAGATTTTAGATATATAATATTATTTAGAATTGTATTTTAAGCAATATATTATTTATTATTGTCCTTCAAAAAAATTATTTATTATTGTTATTTACCGTGAAAATTAGCTAACCAATAACGGTGTTAAAAATTAAAACAACACTTGCAAACACTAATATCAACACATAGTCGATAGCTGATGTATATATCACAAAGGTAACCCTTGGCCATGTACAGTTGGACACATTTGAATGTAATGTAACTACAAAACTCTTTTGAAATAAATGTACTTTTGAGATTGCAATTTGCAAACTAACCAACCATCACATATTTGGGTGCCATTTGGATTTTGGACTCAAATTAACTACAGAGTTCTTTTGAAATAAATGTACCTTTGCAATTGCAACTTACAAACCAAGTAAAACATATTTACTGCTACATGATGAAGTAACATTACATGTCAGTTCATGTGCATATTCATCAAAGCTATATACTTCTTCATCTACCAAAAGAACTAGTGCAAGAAAAAGGATCAGCATTAAAAACAGAATTCGAAAACTTAACAGCTCCACATTTGCTCCATGGTTGCAAAGGAAACTCTCAATCTAAGTACAAAAAAAGAAAGGAAAAAAGAAAGAAAAAAAAAAAGTTAAATAAAAACACCAACATTCTTTTACATTGTTGCTAAAGGCTAATTAGTTGTAGGTTCAATATCCTTTAGAAGTCCAACTATCTGCTGCATGGTTGGTCTCTTGAAAGGTAAATCAGCTGTGCATAGATATCCAACTTTAAGAGCCTCCTCCATTTGTTCATCCGATCCTGTATCACGAATTTTCGGATCAATAGCTCTTGAAGTTTGACTCTTCCTTACAAGTCCTCTAACCCAACTTACCAAAGTTGTTGCTTCTTTATCATCTGTGTAATCATCTCCTACTGGCTTCTTTCCAGTTAGTAGCTCAAAAAGAACAACACCAAAACAATATACATCAGATTTCGGTGTTGGAGACTCAAATTCCGGTTGAGAAAACTCTGGTGGAACATAACCGGGAGAACCGCGTGCAATCTCTTCGTCCAAACCACTTCCAAAAATCTTGGCAAGACCAAAATCAGACAACCTTGGCTCCAAATCATAATCCAAATAAACACTGCTGGCTTTAACCGCTCTATGAATTATTGGAGGAGAACACCCATGATGCAGAAAAGCCAATGCTCTTGCAGTTCCAAGTGCGATTTTGTGTCGAAATCTCCAAGTTGTGAGCAATCCTTCAGAACCAACATTTTGAATTCCATTATCAGCTTCTTCCCAAGTATCTGTGCTCCAATCATCTGTGCTTTGAACACCAAGTGGCAAATCATAAAGAAGATTTTGCAAGTTTCCATTTTCCATGTAATCATATATAGCGATCCTTTGATCACCAGCTACACAATAACCGGTTAAAGGAACTAGATTAGGATGCTTGATTCTACCAAGAAACTCAAGTTCTCTTGCAGCTTCTTCATCTGTCAATGTAGAACCCACAACCAACACTTTAACTGCTACATGAATATTTCCAGGTAGAAAGCCTCGATAAACAGGTCCAAATTTTCCTTCAGCCAAAAGGGTACCTCTATCAAAATTTGAAGTTGCAGATAAGAGATCTGCAAATGTAATATTCAACAAGGGCTTCTCAAAGATTACTACCGGAACTGATGTTGCTTGTTTGACATCAGCTACCCAAGTTGTTGAATCAGTTTGGAAAGAAAATGGACCTGAGATATTCTGTTCTTCTCTGTAAGAACCTTGTTTCACTTCCCACATTTTATTTTTCCTTCTGCAACCAAAGGCTAGAAACAGAATACCAGCAAGCGCAAATATCAATGAGAGGGTTAATACAAGAGCTAGCTTCATTCCCCTGTGGCCGACGTCTCTTCTTTTTTTGAAAAAACTCGGATTTGCAGCTATTGGGCAGCTGTTAACTGATCCAAAGAACGATGTTTTCATGATATCAGGCTTGATTTCTGAGGCACAAAGGGTTAAGTTATTATAAGAGAAGTTGTATTTCTTCATCTTCGGGAGATTCTTCAAGATAGATGAAGGGACTGGTCCACTCAAATTGTTATGTGAAAAGTCAATAACTTGAAGAAGTTTATTCTTCAGTAAGGGAATTTTTCCATCAAGATGATTTATAGAAAGATCAAGTGCATTCAAATTACCAAGATGTGAGATTTCATCAGGAATGTGACCAACAAGACTAGCTTTAGACAAATTAAGATATTCCAATCCTAGGAGCATTTCAATCTTTGGGAATTTCTGTCTTGAAAATCTATTGCATGCAAGACTAAGGTGCTTTAAATTCATTGAATTGTTCAAGCTTTGGAAAATTTCTCCACTAAGCTGATTCTCAGACAAATCCAGATAAACTAAATGAGACCAGTTGTACTTTACCTGAGAAATGTGACCTTGAAATTGGTTTCTGCTAAGGTCCAAAGCCTCCAACTTTAGCACAAAGACATCTATAATAGAACCTTGAAATGAATTTCCTGAAATGTTGAGACTCACAATAGACTTCAACCTTGAAAAATTTGACACACCACCATAGATATTATTCTCAGCAAGGTTCAAAGTCCTAAGCTTAGGAAAAGCATCACCAAAACCATGTGGAAGTGTTCCACTCAGCTGATTTGATGAAAGATCAATTGAAACTAGAGACTGACACTTAAGAATCCCTGAAGGAATGCTTCTAACAAACATATTGTGGTCAAGTTTGAGAACCTTCAAACTCACAAGGGAACTCAAAGCTTCAGGAATTTCATCAGAGAAACTGTTTTTTGACAAGTCAAAGTTTTCAAGTGAACCAAAGTTTCCAATGTTGTTAGTCAATGAACCTGAAATCTTATTGGAAGAAAGATTAAGGCTTTTGAGAGAGGTTAAACTCCAAAAATCTGAAGGCAAAGCAGTGATTTTGTTGTTGCTAAGATCCAGAGAGTGAAGTTTGTTGAGTTTGCCTATGGTTGTATCAGGAATAGGACCAGTAAGACCAATACCAGAAAGGTTCAATTCAACAACATGTTCCTTATTGGAATCACAATAAACACCTTTCCAAGAACAAACAGAAGATGAAAAGTCGTAAACTTTGGAGGATGATGTTAAACCCATTTTCTTCAAAAACTCAGAGACATAGAATTCATCAGTGTTTGGTTGCTGTGAAGCTAAATGCTTGAACAAAAATGTCAAAACCAAAACAGATCCAAATACTCCTAAACCCATTTGGCAATAGTGTTCAAAATTCAAAACCAAAAAAATATCATAGATTATGGATAATATTTTACTCCATTGGAGCAAACACTTTAATGCATTCAGAATGTTCTTGAACTTTAAGACAAATACACAACGAGGATATTAGTGAATAAAAAAAATCTCATGTGAAAATGATAGATTTTTTACTGCATAGAAGGACAGAAAGTACCAAGCATAGAGTAAACAAAATGAGCTGAAACGAGGAGTAAAGGTAAAACTACTGGTTGTGTTTTTGAAGAAACAAACTGAGTTAAAGGACACACAAGGTTGTGGTTTGGACTAAAACAAGAGATTGTCTTTATCTAGACTCAAAGATTGTGGAAAAGTTGTGATGCTTTTTTAACTTGTGTGGCGTGGAAGCACTTTTTGTCATGGAAATAAAAACTGATTTTTCAGGATAACATTACCCCTGCAAATGAGGTATAGTACATGGAGTGCAATATGTGTAATTATTACGTGAGGTTAAAATGTAAGTAAAGTTTCAATCAAGATTTGAACATGAGCTTTTCTAAAACTCATTAATTAATTGACCTCAGTGACATACTAGTCTATGAGCATGCATGAAAAGGAGGTGGACATGAATGTTGTTGAGTGCAGTGGGGTGGGTTTGAGATTCATAAATGGAATTGAAATATTGTTGAGGATGACGGTTGGTGATTGTAAATATAGTATTAAAGATTTATTGGTGTGAATTTAATGATTCTTCATTGAATCACTGAGTGAGTGTGTTTATCACCGCCACTATAGGAGTAGTTGGAAAAAATCTTTTGAGTTTTAATATCCATTAACTATTCTTCACATCACTATCTCTTATTTTTCTTGTCAAATATTGTTTGATGATTAGATTCACGCATTACAAATGTAAAAAAATTTAAAAAGTTTAGAATTTAAATCTCGACATCTAGTTTGATAAGTAAAAAAAATGATTATACTTCATAAATTAATCTCTGTCAAAAAACATGTGGGACATATAAGGTGGATTATCCTTCTCTCCTCCCAACCAAAATTTTTCCATACATGCGAGCCCCAAATCAAACCTTAACCACATATTTAAAGAACACAAGTCATGTGCCACTCCGACCAATCCATCATTGGTATACACTAATCATTCTATTGCAAATATAAATATCTCATTCAAAATATTCGCCCTCATTCCAAATATACAAGCAAAACTCGAATCCGAGATATCTGAGGTCAAGACCGATCATTATACCATTAAACCACTTGAGGCTTAATTTGCTTTTGTTTACGTCTGTATATAAAACTTTTTTATGATTACTCATACTAGAATAGCTACATGGATGTACCTAGATTAGCTTGATTTTCTCTAAATAACATAAATCCGAACATAGGCCACGTACGTGTACTTCGGTCCTTGTGATGTTTTAGTGCTTCCTTGATATTGACAGTACACCCTTCAAATGTTAAGAAACGTTAATTGTCTATGGAGAATGAGAGAATTAAACAGGTCTTTTGATTTTTTTTTTTAATGGTCAAAACTGAATTACAATTTTGTACGTAGAATTTATGTGAATATAAAGTACAGGGCCAAGAGTATAATAAGTTGAAAGTAGTATTGTATTATTATTATCATCGAGATTGTCGTAAAAAGGATAAAAAGATACCCATTTACGATGGGAGACCTGCTAAGCTCATCCATCGTAGAATGCGTCAAAAAGTAGTACACATTTCAAAATCACTTAATTCAAATAAAATGATGTTTGGACATTAGAATTTCGATATTAAATACGGTCTATTTTAAAAATACGATTAATTTGTAAAAGATATAAACTAAACAAAAAAAAATGGAAATAAATATATACTCCCTCCGGTCTCAAATATAAGATAAGATTCCTTTTTTAAGTTCATTGAGTAGTTAATGTATTTGGTCTACATTGTAAAGCAGATACATTAATTATTCAATGAACTTAAAAAAGGAATATTTTCTTATATTTGAGACCGGAGTGAGTATATTGCAAGAAAGTTATGAGGGTAACGATTTTTGTTCCATTTTTCTTTATACTCCCTTTTGGTCTTTATTATAAGAAGGAAAAAAAACATCAAAATCAATATAATCATTAATTTTGTAACTTTTTGAATGTTTTTGCATATATATTATCATAAAAATTTATGAAGTATAATACATTCATTAATATTAAAAAGGTAAACATTAAATGAGGGCTAAAAAGGTCTTTTACACAAGAAATACATCTTAAAAGTTGCGACTTTTATTTATAAATAGAACCAATTTTGTCTCATAAGTCCTAACTCAACCGACAAAAATACCGAAATTGTTAGGCTGGACATCATGACCGGGGTTCGAACCCCGTACCTCCACTTTGTGTGTGTGAATTTACGATGACTTTGTCATCTCTTCTATCTAAAAAAAATAGAACCAATTTTTTTAAAAAAGTTTATTATATAATGAACCGGAGGGATTTATTTTTTTACTCTTGCTATTAATATTAGATTATAGTGTTGCAGTATATGACCCCTCTACCTCTCATTTTTGACCTAAAAAAGTTATGACGTGAAAAAATTACATAACTATTTAATGGTAGCTTCAAAAAATTGTTGAAAATTAAAAGAATGACAAATAATTCAAAGTTTGAATCCTTTCATCACCCTCAAAATAAGTTACATGTTGAGCCAATATTCTAAACCCCCTCCTGACTTCTCTTGGACATAATCCAGCTGCTTCCCCTATTGCATGAGTACTCACTCCCTCATACCATTACCCCCTTCTCTTTCTTTGCATGTTTTTTCATTAAATTTTGGGGATTTGATCTTTATTGTGCAATTAATGTTGTTGGTACAAAGAAAAGTTCACAGTTGTTACCAATATTTTAGCTATATTTCCATTATCATGGTCACCCAACCCACCAAGTCCCTTTTGTCCAAACAAAAACAAAACACTGAGTCCCAAAAATAAAATAAAAAATTACTATTTTTAGTTGTCATAACACATGCAATAAAGAAAGAATCAATTCAAAATAAATTTAACAACTATAATACTAGCATTTGTTATTAAAAAATATTAGTATAAAATGACAAATAAAATAAGAAAGAAAATAAGGAATGAGTAATTTTCAATGGATTAGCCAGGTTTCTTGCGTTCTTGGTAGATCAAAATGCATTTTTTTTGACTTTTGAAACATAAAATAAGTCCCCATTTTCCAAAGTGACCCCGCAATTTATGCTCGCTAGGATGCAATTCACATAATGCGGGCCATTATACTTAACCAATAATCTACCATGTGGACCATCTAGTAGGTGACCATATTTGATTTGAGAACTTTACTTTAAAGTGTAAACTATCATCCATTTTCACTTTGGATTTTTGAGCCCTTTTCGGCCAGTTTGTCGTATCACGTGAAGCAATTCAACAGGGACCAATATTTTGCCCACATGAGGATTTTTTCCGACTTTTTCACTAATATTCATTTTACTCAACAAAATCAATGTGAGTCTCTAACACTTCAAAAATACAGTGAGTTTTACAGCAGTAGTTTCATTTAATACAAGAGTGAGTGACTATTAAAGTAAGTGTCAAAAATAGAGCATTGATATTGCATGCACTCTATGGGTTAAGGAAATGATGCGGTATATTATTATTTTATTGAGGAAATGATGTTGTATGTAGGTTTTCTTTCTCTGTTTCCATTTTATTTTTGTTTTTATTTTTACCTGTTGTCCATCAATCTTTACTTTTACTATAGTTCAATTATGTGTCTCATTGTGACATGCTCATGCTCTTATGGGGGTGGGTCTACAGACCATATATATAATTCGTTTTTATCTCTATGGCACAACTTGTTTGGATCTTCATTGGGGAAATTCCACAACCCTCTATTATGAAGACAAATCTTCACATACACGAAATACATTATTTAGTTTTCACTTATGGCAAGTTGGCCTCTATGTGAAACATGCGCAAAAAGTCAGCTTTTGACAAATCTCCGAGGTTGGGTCAATAAGCATAAACATCGAAAGTTCATTAAAAAAAACATAAATATAGGAATTCTTTTTGTTTAAATTAAATACATGAAAAGGTAATTTTTGTGTGGAAAAAATGTTTATAATAGCTAATTAGAATAATAAAAAAATATAAACTAGACATTGTCTAATGTACACAAGTATATTAGTCTTACATCATGTATAAGATTGATTTTACTATTGAATCAATAAATCTTTGTATATTTAATTTAATTTAATGATGGAACTTATTGATTCAATGATAAAAATAACATTATGCATGATATAAGATTTAGCTCACTTGTACATCATAAACTTGACACATAAAATAAATAGTACTATTTAATAATAAATTGATATATTTTTTGTTTATAAATAAAATGACAAAACTACTTAAACTCACTCACTATATGAGGTTTCAGATTTAAACTCAGCTTGGGTAAATATCCATTGAACTAAGCCTTACCTAAAATTCATACATTATTTTGATATTTATGTCATTGAATATATTTATAACTAACTATGTTTCGATTATGTGTTTTCTTTAATAAAAATAAAAAAAGTTTCAATTATGTGTGTGTGAGAGGGACGCACTAAGAAGACCGTACACAAAATTATGAAGGGAAGGGATGAAAAAAATAGAGCGGCGTCAGCGTTGAATGATTTGCATTGATAGTCAAGGATGGATAGGGGTTCATGAGTAACATTGACACATGAAATGTACCGACAAAATGGCTAATAATAATCATAGCATCTCCACTAGTATTATCATGGTATCCATTTTCTTAATCATGCAACTATACTTGTTCTTCAAACCACGTCAAATAAGTGTTTCTGTACCACTCGGATGGGACTATCAAATTGGATTTCACGCAGTCAGTTTTTACACCAGTGTTTTTTGAGGTATACATTCGCGTGTAAATATATTTTAAGGAAAAAAAAACTAAACATATTTTAGCAGTACTATACTTATATCTCTAAAAAAAGTAACATCACCATCTCTTCAAGAATAAAAAACAACCAATCACAATGCATTATTTGTCACAATTTAAGGAGGTGTGGTTGAAAAATAGAAAGTGAACAAATACAACATAAAATAAACACTCGCCAACTGTATGGAAAAACTTTCGCTATGTTATCTCTCGCTGGAAATAGCATTTTCCAACATATTTATACTTGTGTTTAATCATGGAGATTCTTTTCTAGAGTTGGTTGCGATCAATTTAAGATGTTTGTTCCCTTTAATATACGCTTTTTTATTATTACATGCACCCATCCTAAACCAAACTTCAGACTAAAATAGTAATTAAGAACTCAATATTTTACCATTTGGATATCGTACCTTTTATTTTTTCTTTGACGAAAAGTCATACCATTTTTTTTTTAAAGGAATGTCATACCATTTTCTTAATCACGCCTTTTTACTTTTTCTTCAAACCACAACACAAGTTGCATGAAGTCGAATACCCTTATTAGAGGTGTATTGTATTATTTGAACAACAATTTATGTGATAATTTTTAAGACAATCATAAATTTATAAAAAAAGTATGTAAACCAAAGCAATAAGGATGAAAAGATAAAAACATAACGTGCGTATGAAAAAGAAAATTATCACAAAATAGTTGTACAAATATTATTTCTCATTTATTATTAGGACAGATTAAAAAGAAAATTATCACAAAATAGTTGTACAAGTATCATTTCTCATTTATTATCGGGACAGATTAAATAATCACTTTGTGAGTAATTTCTTTTAAGGAATTTGAGCAAAAAAAACTTTATGGGATTAATACCTATTTAAGGGATTAACAGACTTTATTTTATAAGTCGATTTTGTAAGTGATTAGCAGACTTTATTTTATAAATCTGTTTTGTAAGTGTTTGAATTCAACACAATCTAAATTCTAATAGAATACACTGTCAATTCACTCATGCCACGTTAGTTAAGGTGACATCATAAAAGATGACCCCAAAAATGACATGGGGGTGAAAATCTAGAAAAAAGTTAAGCACTGCGACCAAAAAACAATTTTTTAAATATGAGGATTAAAACTTCAATTTTTTTTTTTTTATAAAAGATCAAAAGTTCATTTAAACCAAAAATTGAAAAGATGCACGACATTAACCTCAACGATGAAAATTTTAAAATGGTCCAAAACATTAATATAATTTTATAAAATATCAATAACATATAATTACAATAATATAGTTTTTTTTCCCTCAAAAAAATAAAAAAAATAATATAGTTTTTTTTAAAGACTTTACAATAATCAATAGTGTGTGTATCTATATATATATATATATATATATATATATATATATATATATATATATATAAAGTAAGGTTTTTTATGCCACGTGTCACTTCTACATTCATTCTCAATATTATTTTTTTTTAAAATCAATATTTTATTTAGCATAAACATTTCAACAAACTTTTGATCTTATCTACTCAATATTTTATTTAAATTTTTATTGAATTTCTAATTTCTAATATTTTATATAGCAGAAATATCTCAACAAACTACATATAATACTTTCAACAAACTTTACATATGTGATATTATTTTATGATTAAAAGGCTCCAATTGGTTTTTTTTTAGGAAAAGAAGCTTCAATTAGTTACTAAGTAATCTTTTAGCACCATATCTTCAATTAGTTTTTCTTTTTAAGGAAAAAAAGGTTTCGATTAGTTATTATGTTATCTTTTAGCAGCATATTCTAATGCAAATGTTAACTATTAATAAATAAATTTTTCTTAATCACGTATCAATCAATAGTATATATATAAAGCAAGGTTTTTTATGCCACGTGTCACTTCCAAATTCATTCTCAATATTTTTATTGTTTTTTTTTTAATTTTATAAAACAAATATTTTATTTAGCATAAATATCTCAACAAACTTTTGATCTTATCCACTCAATATTTTATTTAAATTTTTATTGAATTTCTAATTGCTAATATTTTATGTAGCAGAAATATCTCAACAAACTACATATAATACTTTCAACAAAGTTTCCATATATCATATTATTTTATGATCAAAAGGCTCCAATTGGTTTTTTTTTTTTTTTAGGAAAAGAAGCTTCAATTAGTTACTAAGTAATTTTTTAACACCATATCATTCAATTAGTTTTTCTTTTTGAGGAAAAAAATGTTTCGATTAGTTATTATGTTATCTTTTAGCAGCATATTCTAATGCAAATGCTAACTATTAATAAATGAATTTTTCTTAATCACATATTCACATTAGTTATCATGTTATCTTATAGCAACATATTCTAATGTAAATGTTAACTATTAATAAAGGAATTTTTCTTAATCGCATATTCACATATTTTGAGCACAAACGAAAACCCCAAACATTTTTTTCATCTAACCTTTTTTCTTCTTCTCATCTAACCTTTTTTCTTCTTCGGGTTTGCCAAACATCAATTTTATTATTTCTCTTATATATATATATATATATATATATATATATATATATATATATATATAAATATATATATTTTAACCACTTTCTAATTCTACTTTTTAATATAACATGTTTTCATCTTTTTGTTATTTTTATTTTTTGATTTTAGAAGACAACTTTTCAAACATCTTAAATACTTCTACCGATGTTCACACAACACACACACTTACGATACCTTGATTCAATTTTGATTCCCTACTAACCAAATCATAAATTTCATCATTCTATTTTTTATTTTCCAAAAATTATGGCTACAAAATTTAACTCCATTGATGACGTCAATCAATCAATAGTATATAAATGAAGTAAGGTATTTTATGTCATGTTTCGACTCCACGTTTATCCTCAATTTTTTTTTATTAATCTTCTATTTTTACGTGATGATTTAATTTTTCATAGATATCTTAACAAGTTCTTTCTTTTCATAAAAAATATTTTCTTCTTCTTTCTATCTAGCATATATATCTCTCGCTCTCAACAAACTATGTACATCATTGATATTTTCCAATAAATATGTTACTTCATTATCTGATTAAATAATGATTTTCTCGTACAATTATTAAAAGTATAATTTAATTTTATCATAATTTATTTCAATAGTTTTTATTTATTTATTTTTTTCATATTCAATATTTTTGTAGTTTTCACATTTGTTTTGAATATTTTTTATTTCTGAATAATATTTATTTTAATTTGATATAAATATACCAATGTACATTTTTTTTAATGTTTTTATAATATTATGTATTTTATTTAAATAAATTTATTATTTTTTGAATTTTCTAAATATTTTATTCATAATTTTTTATGTAGCATAAATATCTCAACAAACTTTTGATCTCAGAATATTTTTGTTTTATTTTTGTTATATCTTATATTTTAAAACCGAATTTTCATAATTGCTTAAATTATCTGTTACTTCTTTTTATTTATCTTTTAGCATCATATTCCAATTCAAACTTTAACTATAAATCTAGGTTCCTTTTTTGTTATTTCCATTTTTTTAATGTTGTTTTATTTTATTTTGTCATAGTTTATTTCAATAAATTTATTATTTTTCATTATTTTTCAAATTTTTAGTATATTTTATTTATTATTTTTTATGTAACATAATTGTCTCAACAAACTATATATCTTATATCTTTTTCTTTCTTTTAAAGGTTTTTGTTATATTTTATCTTTAAAACCTAATTTTTTTTAAATTGCTTAAATTATGTATTATTTCTTTATTTTTCAGCATCATATGCCAATTCAAATTTTAACAACTCACATATTTTTAGGACTATAAAATTAAGGGACTTTTTGCTAAACAACTACCCACATAATTTTAGCACAAGTGCAATTTCACCTTTGAAATCGACCTTTCTCATTCTTCAGGTTTGACAAATATCACTTCTATAACTTATTTTCGTACACTTTTTCATATACTATTGATTTTTTTTTTGTGTAGAAAATTTATTAACATTATTCACACTCTAAATATAAAATGTGGAGACTCAAGATTAAGATCATTAGAATGTGAAGAGGGCCGAATTTTAAAGAGATCGCATATATTTAATCGTTGTGATTTTTATGGATGATAGAGCATGCATCAAAAAACTTTCTTTGTGAACTTTTACTAACATGATTTTACATTAACTTAATTATTTTTCTATGCTAATATTTATTTGTTGGATAAACCGGGAGAATGGACATGCATCAAGAGGAAACACCGACATCCCAACTGGGTTGGCACCCCAGGGAACCTCCATCCTAATATTTATTTAATTTTGTTGTTGGTGATATTCTAGGAGATCAAAATTCAATGCACTGTATGAAACGGTAATGTTACAAATTATCAATCTATGTTATCATAAAAAAGAGAAATATCAATCTACGTTGATTGATGTAATATGTTATGAGATAAAAAGTAATTTAATTTCTAATAACAACCATAAATTTAAACCAACTTCCTATGAGTATATAATATTTTATAAATCTATAACCATTGTGAAGTCGTATAATTTTTTTTAAGGAGTTAATTTATATGTCTTTTGGACTAATTCATTATTGATTTTGTTACACTTTTTATTCTTGCATTGGACATTCATATTTCATCTCACCATTTATATTTATTTTTAAGATATTATTATAACTGTAAATTTAAATAAATTCAATTTAATATACTTACAGATGCATTCGTACACACAAACTTATTTATCTAACCCGGGTGTTGCCGGGACTCTAAACTAGTATAGTCATAAAGAAGAAAAGGAGATTGAATTGAGGTGTCCCGATTATTTTTTCTATATTTATTATATTCATTTATAATTCTATATAAAATATTGAAAATATCTTTACTTTTTCTTCTACTCCCAAATTGTTTTCTTCCCCTCTAAACTCCTAACAGAGTCTAATAGCATGGGATAGTAACCGGTTTAAAGTTTTGAGAAGAACGATGTACGGTTTAATTGAGCTCACATTAAATGACCATGGCAAAGAGTTGTACCAATAAGTGCTGTTCGAAGGTCAACGTCCTTGAGACGGACATGTGAGAGAGTATTTGTTCCATGTCAGACAGCTTTAAATCCCACAAGAAGGTGTAATAAAATCATCATTCACGTAACAAATCAAAAGCAGGTTCATTCTCAGGATATAACTACGTATGCGCTAAAGATGAGTAGTGACTGGACTGCTGATAATAACGAGTAACCTCTATATGCAAGAACTCTAACATGAACAATAAGGAACCAATCATGAAAACAAAATTTTGGACACAAGGGGAGCGATTATAACTTAATATATATATACATTTTCACTTAAACTTGAGGGTCCTTTTGATTTGACATATTTTGAAGCTTATGCAAATAAACAAGTTTTGAACTGCTATACAATACAGTTTCTACAGATGGGTGTAAAATCTTAATATCCACGCGCTACAGTTTCTACATTTTTTTAAGAATAAAAAAACAAGACAGAATTAAATTCTTTTATTTACACAAACACAGAACCATTTTCTCCTTTCCTTCCTTCTTCGCACTCTTCACCACCCACCAGATTCCGACCGCCATACCTAATCAGGAAAGCAAGACTGTATTCTTTATCCTCTAGACTAGAGATTTCCATTGGTTCATTTAGTCCTGTGAAAGGAGCATTTTGTCCGTCAATCACTTTCGTCCTCCGTCGCTCAATCATTGCCAACCACCGCGCCGGAACAATAGCTCCATATATGTTATAGTATTGTCCTTAATTTTCATACAAATGTGTGTGCTTTCTTTTCTTAAGTTTTCAGGTTGAACATTTCTAAAGTGAGAACTTAAAAGAACCTTAAGAAACTTCAATGTGGTAGTTGTTTAACATGTTTTAAGGGTTAACTTCAAGCAGAAGATATATTATAGCAATTTATTTTCAAATACATTGCTGTCTTTGTTCATTGACAGAATCTAATATATTGGATCTTGCTTTGCGCTATCAAAGAGCAATGGTGGTGATTGTAAAAGCAGTATCTTTGTCTAGTCTAGGATTTTAGTAGAAACCTTCTCTAAATATAGTTTACAAGCTCACACATTCGTGACCATGAAATGGCACTAAAAGTGACTTGAATAGGTTTGGTAATTGGTACATTGATATGATCCAAAACATAATGTGTATGATATACATAGGTGAAACATGAGAAGAATATATATAGCTCTGCGTTAGTTTCCTGTTAACACCACCCAACTTTAACATATTGAGGTAGTTTTCTGTTTCAATTCGTTTGGCACACAGAGTTATGTGAGGATGAATATGAGAGGCAAGGGCGTGAAAACGACGACAACACAATCTCCCAACAAATGAGATTGAATTCCAATCAGATTCTTTGATTTGCGGGAAAGAGGAAACAGTTGCGGCGGGAGTGGTGAAGGTGGGTTTCCTTTCTCTTTTTTTTGTTGAACGGTGGGTTTCATACTTTCATTTCTATTAAGGGCTTTTAGCGTAGGAATAGGAATAATTCACGCATCCGTGAATATTCGAATGCCAAACTCCCGTACCAAATATCATTTTCCATAAGTTTTTATATTATATAGGCCAAATACCTCCTCGAGTCCTTTATATTTCATGTTTGTTTCAGATAGATCTTTTAAGTTTTTAAGTTTTTAAGGTTTCAGATAGGTTCTTTAAATTTCGAGTTTGTTTCGGATAGGTCCTTTAGTTTCAAATAGGCCCTTTAAGCTTTGAGTTTGTTTCACATAGGTCCTTTATATCAGCCTCCGTTAAGCCAAAGTTGATCTGGTAGGGGAAAAAATTGATGCCAAGCGTCAGAGAGAACCACCTCACCCACTTAACGGACATATCAGCTTTGGCTTAAAGGACAAAACAACTTTGACTTAACGGAGGTTGACAAAAAGAACCTATCTAAAACAAACGTTAAACTTAAAGACCCAAAAAGGTATTTAGCCTATCATATATAAGTTTGTCAAAGTGATGACAAAGCTTAAGAAGATACAGTTTTTCATAAGCTCAAATAAGTCAATCCAAACATACCCTAAATCCTCAACCCCCAAATAAATGTCTCTTATTTTATCAAAGGCATAGTTTATGTATCATATATTAACCATAGATATAAAAACACAAAACAAGTCGAATATATTAAGCAAATTATGTAAGATATCCAATGGAAAATTTTAAATTCATATAAACCTAGAGAGATTCGATAAATTATGCTTTGCATAAACAAATTTATTTCCTAACTTTCCTTCAATTACCGATTCAATAGAAGGTACAAAAAGTCACTCTATAAATAATAATATTCAAGAACAAAACTTGAGCTACAACATGCAGCTAATACAAACAAACACAATCGGTTCATTTTTCACTTCTCGATCATGAAGCTAACAGTTGTCTGAACTATGAATTGAGAAACGTGCTAATGGGAAACCCGTGCATAAAAGACAATAACATCTATAGCTTGGTCCCAACATGATGCAGCCAACAAAATTTAGGTGCTCTCTTCAAAACATCTCCGGTGTTTGACAAATCAATAATTGTTACAAAGAAACCCAGAGTTGGAGTTAAGTTATATTCTGAATGGAGGATTTCTGAGGCTAGAATGGTCTAATTTTGCCCTTTTTAACTTAGATTTCTCAGTAGCAATTTCTTGAAAAATATTTGGCCCACCAAAACTCTGCTTCAAACACCTTAACTTCTTTCTCTTTCCTGTGTCATATTCCTCATCCCTGTAAATTTTGAGGTGTCAAAGATACAAATTTATAAATATACACTGTTATTGATTAAAATAAGTCTAGACTCACTCCCTAGCCCCTACCAGTTCACACATTAGGCAGCTCTAAAGTAATAGTCCGTAGATCATAATAACATTCAGAGCATATTTTATTTATAAATCTGGACAAAACACTTCAACAGAAAGATGCATTGCCCAATGGACATGATTAGCAGCGAATCTATAAGCCAACATTCTACATCTTTCAAACAATAAAAAAACATTCTACATAAAAGCAATCACTACATATTTGACCATGAAATAAGCCAAGTACAATTTCAGACTCAGCGTATTCCTACTGTATCCTGATTTTAGATCATTTTTTCAAAAGAACAATTCAGATACTCTTCCCAATACACATCAATAGTGTATCTTGACATATCGCTCCGGATCCTGAACGATTCTTAGACCAAAATAGTGTATCAGTGCTTCGACTACACAGGAATGCACAAACTAAAACAGCTCAAATTACTTCAATTACTTAGAATTTTGGGTTGAGCCTACCGGCTTGTAAGGTTAAAGGCTGCCAAAGCTTAATAAGCAATACAGAGGCCATCTCGCAACGTGGGACCAAATCCACCCCTTCACACCCCGCACAATGATGGTGTTGGAGGTTGCAATGAAGGCAACTTAAATGCCGCAATGAAGGCAACTTAAATGCCGCAATTAGGCAGCTAGGTACGGTCCGCAATGAAGGCGGAATTTCCAACACCCTCCTCATGCAGGGCCCCAATGAGCCTAAAGCGTGGATGATGGAGTAAGGCCAACAACAAATCTAGGATAGGCTCTAATACCATCTTTTATAATTTTGGGTTGGGCTTAACTCAACCTCACAAAACTTGCTTGTAAGGTGAGGGCTGCCCAAGCTTTATTAGCACTACACAAGCCGTGTCTCTAGGCAACGTGGGATTAATTCCATCCCTTCACAACCAACACAATGAAGGTGTTGGTGGCTGTAATGAAAGCAACACAAATGCCACAATTCGGCGGCTAGGGACAGACCACAATCGATGTGGAACTTCCAACAAAACCATATATATTGAGCTCACCATTCATCCCCAACATATCCAATGCGAGCAATCTGGTCGGTCTTTGACTCCAAGGCCTGAGATGAAGGTAATTCCACATCATCCCAACGCGCGACTGTACCCAAAGAGAACATATATGTTATATATCAAGCATAAAGAAGCCAATATTCAGAGTTCAGTTCAGAAAAGCATAAAACATAATACAAATAAGCAAACGTGCGAGATAACAAATTGAGCTAGTTTAACTAGAGTAGCTTTATATATTAATCAAGGATGGCAAACATTTCACATGTGAAATGAAAGATTGATATTCGTACAACTACTCACAACAAAACATGATCAACACACATTGATGATACCAGATCACTACATTTGGTGTGGTGTGAATAGCCCCATTTTAACCCAAGGAATTTGGCAATTAGCAAGATTGTGCAATCATATGTGGCGTGAATAGCACCATTATAACCCAAGGAATTTGGCAATTAGCAAGATTGTGAAATCATTATAGAATAGGCTACCAGAGACATTATGAAACATACCAACTGTCTCCTCTAGACCTCGAGTCACAACAGTATTCTGCATTTGATCCCTCTTATCATCTTGTAGACTACATCGGGACATATTTTCTACTTGTGTAGCTGTTGCAAGCACAGCACAGTTTTGATCCATCCTGTTTATAATCTCTCCTTCAGCATCATGCTTCATCAGAGAAGAACGTAAATGTTCTTTTCTGGATATAGATGGTCCAACATCTGATGAAATGGCATGTTTAATCAACTTTTCTTTACTATGATACTTCAAACCCAACAAGCAGCGTCTACTTTTTTTGTGATTCTTCTTCCGCAGGCCGAGGCATCTCATCGAAGGGCGGATCAAGCTAAGTTGCATGATTGATCCCTTGTACCTTGGAAACTTCTTTTTTGATTTTTTCACTTGCTTTTGATCAAGACTTGAGTCTTTCAAGGATCTGTTTGATGAAACTTTAAGAACCAATCCCTGAGGAACCACTGCACTCTTACACAATAATTTGCATGCTTTCTTATACACCAAACCATTTGAAGTTCCAACCTAAAAATAAAAGTAGAGTCAATACACCAATACAATAGGGCCCCAATATATGGGGAAACAGGTGATATGATCAATAAATTTTGGTTGAGTTACTGAAATTACAAGGCCAGCGCGCTCTGACAAATTTGTGACTGAATCTTGAGCGGCAACGGCATCAACTTCAGCGGGGGGATTTTTCTGGGAGTGAATTACAGATAAGTAATCAAGAAAACTAAAATAGCACCAGTTTTGTCCAAAGAGGATACTGAAATATTTTGGAACACTTACCTCATCAGACAGTGATGTTCTGTCACTAGCATGTTTACCAATAAAAGTTTGGGGATTACTCACGATTGGCTCTATTAAAGGAGAATCAACACCCTCTTTTAAAAGGGTATCCTCAGTAAATAGATTAGGTTTGTCTCCAGCTGGTGCAACTAAACATTTCTGATTACCAGACACGTTGACTTTTCCAGAGTGATCTAAGGATGATAAACATTCAAGTTCTGATTTAGCAACAGGAAGCTCGTCTGATGAATTCATCTGTGTAAGTTCCTTGGAAGTACGTTCAGATACAGGGGTTTCATTATGCATTAAGCTTTTTGCTAAAATGCCACTATTTTTTTGCTGAACCAGAGCATCTGATATCCTTGATGGATCAGCATTTAATAAATTTTTCTGAGTTTCTGCAGTCAAAGGTACCCCGCAAAACTTATTTTCCACATGACCATTTGGATAATCTTTCAGTGCATTGGTTGGGATTGAAGGATATCTACTTCCAATAACATTAGTCTTCGAAAGCTCTTCCTTAGCTATATTAACAGGCTTCCTTGGAGCTATACTTTTTTTATCACGAACATAAAACAACATGTAAGCTTGCTGATTAAGAACTTCCTGTTCACCGACATGACTTACCTGTTACAACAATAAAAAAAGGGTTAAATTGATTAATAAATTCTATGTCACAGCCGAAGAAGGGCACCTAGGGTCTGGTTTTAAGAAACCATTCCTCCACACAACATTCATCAATACACAAATTCACAAGTTATGTAAGGAATCCATGACATATAATTCATCAAATTTATGTACATCAAAGCAAGAGTATTAATTTAACTTAAACAGGAATTGGAATATATCTCAGTTTCTAGTGAGATACAAAAATCAATCATAAGAAGGCCAATGTTTTCTTATATTCAAATAAAACAAACTGACGCAACAATAATGTCAAACACCATGATGTTAACTGTCACGGTACAACTAAAAATCTCACATTGCTTGGCAACGAGGCCAAGGATAGTTTATAAACAACATCCTTTACCCGGATCTGATATAAATAAACAAGTTAACTTAAACAGGAATTGGAAGGTATCCCAATTTCTAGTGGGACACAAAAATCAATCAAAAGAAGGCCAATGTTTTCTTATTTTCAAATAAAACAAACTGACGTAACAATAATGTCAAACACCATGATAAACACCATGATGATAACTGTTCCGGTGCAACTAAAAATCTCACATTGCTTGGCAATCGAGGGGAAGGATAGTTTATAAACAACATCCACACTCCTCAACCCAAAGAGACGCCTTTTCTAAAAGATAGCAGTGAAGACACCCAAGTGATGTGGACTTGAGGTTGAAACAATGGAGCCACCGGTGGGAATCAAGGGTCTAAGCCACACAGGATGGCTGACAGACCCTACAATTCCTTAGCCTCGATTGGGGGCTACTGTTCCGATTCCCCTGAATGACCAACATTGCCTAGGTATTGAGGCCAAGGGTAGTGTATAAACACCCACACTCCTCAACCCAAAGTGGAACCTTTATAAAGGGCAAAAAAGTGAAGGAAATTGTAAAGGGTGGGTGTAAGCTCAAATTGGACAATACTTTGGAAACATAGTGATGTGGATCGGACTTGAGGTTGGAAAAGTAACCATTGGTAATTAGAAATAGACTCAATAAATTTCAAGAGAAGACATTTGTTCTAGATGATAATATTTATTCTCTTCATTTATAAGCCCCAACCAGATAACGCTAACGGATTTTTCTCGGGTTATAAATATTTATAAAATTAATGTGAAGAATTAAACAATACTATAAAGATCAAAGATAATCAGTACCCGAGTGTCATCCAATGTATACCACATGTTATTTGAAGTGCGGACATAGCAGTAATAGTGGCCAGAGTGAGTGCTAAAACCAGAATGAACCAGGACCCCGTATAACGAGTATTTCACATCTCCATCCTGCCAAACGGGAGAAACTTGAGAGTAAGAAGTATAACATAACCATATCATTAAGTCATGAAAAGATACAGAAGAAAACAGTAAATCAGAGCAACAAATATTTTGAAACATGAAGCTGTAAAATATTTTCTAGGGTTGTCCTTTTGAATAAAGTATATCACATATTATTTGAACAGAGTAACCCCTTCACAAACTAAATATTACAACATGATTTTTGTATTTTATTTGACAAGGTTTTGCAAGAACTAAACAGGGCTATTAGTAAAGAAAGTGGGGTAGCATAAAACAAATAAAAAAACACTTACCGATGAGCCACTGACGAAAGGTTTCAAATTCAGTGCGGAGTCAAACCGAACTTTCTTTTTAATTTTTATGTTAGGGTCATGAGCATAGAATCTCTTTAAATGAATTGCTAGCACATAAGGTGCCTTATGAATTGTTAGTTGTTTGACAGCCTGCACTTTTTGCTTGCAACGTTGACAATGGTATTGCTTCTCTCCTCCATCCAAAAGTTCTGCAGCTGTGAAATTTACCAGTGCCTTTTGCAGTGAATCTGCCTTTAAGATTTCAAGACTTAAATCTAAGAACGGATCAAATTTGTTGGAGGAATAAGAACACTGCCTGCATTTCACCTGAAAAAAGCACCCAACAAACTTTTGAGGTGTCGTAATCCATGAAGTCAAAAGATACCCTTGTTCTATAAAGATTCCCAGGTTATGCCTTAAATATCAACATAACCATCTTCAAACTATGATTGGTACTACTATCTCATGAAAATCCCACCAAATCAAGAAACAAGTACCTGACTTCGAAGACGACCACCAAAGATCTTGTGAACCAAACTTTTCTCGAAAGCACCAGGTGATTCACTCGGTACTCCAGAAGGCAGACAGCATTTATGCATTGACTCAAGTAAGTTCACCATATACTCATGTGCATCTTCCTGCCTAGCCTTTCGGAAATTGCGCGATATGCCTAATCTCAAGTCAAGAAATACAAGTAACCAAGCTAATAAAATGGGAAGTACTTCTAACGAAAAACAGGGTGGAGGCAAGAGACGATACTTATGAATAAAACCAAGCAATCAGCACATATTTAAATTTTAAAACATTATTTCACCTCAGCTAACAAAATCAAGCATGTTAAATGTTGTACTCGATATTACAGCCGGATTTAAAGAAGAGTGGTCAACAACTTTCTTAGCCTCAAAAAACCTTAGGAAAAGTAAAATTATCTATGATGAAAAACTTTTTCAATCTTTTCCCTGGTTTAAAAGAAGCTGAGCTGAAAAGGTAAATCAGTAATGTAAAAGCTCACAAAAATATACGCCAAGAAGTTGGTTCTAGGCTTTAACCCTTGTTTCAAAAACAGACAGCATGAATACAGATATTTTGAAATATTAAGATCTTCCAGAAAAATAAGGTGGACATGCAGTTATAAAAAAAAAACTTATTGGTTCGAAGGAATACAATTCCCATGAAAACAATCTTCAATACTGGCCATTTTCCTCGACTCAAACGTAATAAATGCAGAAAATACATAGATACATCCGAAAGTGAAAAAGAATATTATAATTCAAAAAATGGCCATGAACTTGATTACTCATTAAAAAACACAACATAAGGATACACCGCAGATTTCCAACCATAACCTGAGGCGATACTATTCTTCCAGTTGCTTGCAGCGCACTGCTAACATGATTCTGAATTGCACAAAGTGCGCAAAATCCAGCAATGTGGCCTATAAATATAAAAAGTGAAAAATGTAATTAGAAACGCTATGAACCATAAATTTCCTTCATTCATCAATATAAATCATTGCTAAAAGCAAATCATTGACATAATATAGCAAGTGACAGAGAAGTAAATGTATTGCTTACATGAACTTTTATGTTTGCCACTTTGCAGATATGCAGCTAAAGGCTCAGTATACGTCAAACATTGCAAAACTGAATTCAGAAAACAAGTGTTTCCAAGATTCCATAGCCCAGCACCCTGAAAATTTTCAATCAAATTTTCATTTTTAACTACTAAAACTAAAAAAATATCAATTCCAATTTAACTAATCCAAATCAAGTGAAAACAAATTTGCATCTCAAATTTTCACGGAAACAACAAAATTCAAGACGATAAAACAAAAACTCACTATTCTGCGAAAGGTAATCCCGAGGCTGAGCTCCGGATCCAAACCACACTCAGCGAATTCTGAATTTTTGGAAGGTGGCTGCGGTGATTGAATATTAGCGGAAACAAGTTGTCGGTGTTCGGAGGTGGTAGGGTTTAGGGTTTCGATGTGAAAATCATTGGAAAAGCTTTTGAATGGTTTTTTAACAGGTATGAATTCGATTTTTCTCTGAAATGGATCGTATTGTTTGGTAATAGTTTCGGTTTCAGCCATTAAAGTTTCTGCCATTGTTATTGATTCAATTGAAGCTTCTTCGATTTGAGAATTGAAAATGGAATGTGTAAAGAGAATGAATAATAGAGCATGGATGAACAGAACAGAACAGAACAGAACCGAGCAGAACAAAACAGAAGCGAAGGGTTTCAAGCTTCTGCGAAAGAGAAGAAATGAGTGTATGGTGGCTGCTATTAAACCCTACACTGCCGCAACAAAAAAAAAAACGCTATACACGTTTTCTTTCTCTCGTGTTCTGTAAGGATTGGGCTTAGCCCGGCCCATATTATTCTTCTCCCATAAAAATGAAAATTGCTGTATACACACGTGGTTTGGCTGAGAAACACAAGTAAAAAACAAAAATACCCCTTGGTAGTCAAGTGCCGAGGAAAAATAAAACTGGTTGCAGTTAACTACCGAGGATGCATACTGAATATAAACAGAAGCAGAAACTCAGTTTTGCAGTTTCTTCTTTTCATCAAAAACTTCCCAAATTCATTCTAAATTCTATTTTCACGAATTGCAAGCCAATCATCCCCACATTATCACAAGTAAGTACCATTAATCATTGCAATCTTAATGTTAGTTTGTTTAGGTTAAGTTTAAAAAAAATTGATTAGTTTGCATGTGGTTAGGGTTTATGAATGATATGACAATTTGATCATTGCATGTGTAGTTTATGTATTGATAAATGAATGTAGTTGTTGTCTATGTTGTTTAAATGATTGTATCATAAAAATTTGGTTTTGAATGGTGCCAAATGAAACATTTTGAGTATGTTTGATGCTTTGCACACAAACATACTCTTGTTGCTGATGCGTTGGCTCGCAACGGACAAAGTTTACCTGTCTCTTTTTCCCATTGGTGGAGCTGCCCCCCCGATTTCATTTCTGGTTTTCTGTCAAGGGACAATGATGGAAGACCATACCAGAGATTATTATTGTGATTTTGTTGGCCTTTTGGTCTTGATGTTTTCTCTCATGTTTATTAGTTTGTTGGCCTTTTGGCTTTGATGTAGGCATTTTCGTACGGTGGTTGCAGACTTTTTCCTGCTTTTATTAATTTTTGTTGCTTGATCAAAAAAAAAAAAAAATCCACAAAATGAATCACTCACAATAAATATCCGACTAAATTAATCATTGTCTTAACCACCTATTAGAGATATAGATTACACAAAAAATAACTATGGCATACAAAATATGTAATTTTGAGATGATATATGTAATTGGAGCACAAGGTGTTTATTGATTTCTGAGTGAAATATGCTCTCTATGTTTTTTTTTTGTTAGGTATATCATCAAGCATTGGTGGAGCTAGAGGAGGACAACCATAATGTAATTAAGAAGATAGTTGACACTAATAACATGCTGCTAAATAACAAAGAATGCTAAATGAGACAAAGCCAACAAGCAGTTAGCTTATTCACTAGAATACCAAATAACAAGGACTAACAAAGGCCATAATTTACTAGCATGCTTAAATTCCTGTCATAGTTACTTATGGTGCGTGTAAATAAATAATTGGCCTCAAATTTACTAGCCTAGCTAAATAATTGGCTTAATTAGTTACCCAAGAACAATTCATTAACACTCCTATTTATTTGTAAAAATGACCAAGAAATTGGCTAATTCTTTTACTCGTTCAAAAGTTACTGTCATAGTTACTTATGGAATGAAAGAAAGACTAATTCGTTAACATGGCTATGGTATAACAAGTTACTATCTACAATTGGAAACTAAATTGAAACTAGTGACGCATTGAAGCACCACAAACTGCAAGGTCTACAAAACTGAACATCTCCTCAAAGGTAAAAGTTGTGTACAAATTCAGCAGAAAAAGCTGTCCAAAACTCCTAAAAACAGCTTCTTGAAACTATTGAAAAAAAACAACGTTGTGTCTCTTGATTGTCTTCTGTTTTGGTGAGAAGAAAAGAAAGAAGTTACGATTAGATTATAGTTGAAGTCAAACAGAATATAAAAGGTTCATTGTTTTGTGAGATACACTAATTGCGACGGTTATTTAAGGGAGGTTATAAAAAAAAAAACCCGCAAATTAGTAAAAAAGGGAATATGAGACAGCATATGGCTCTTATTCTAAGGCAGTAGTTTAATAACCCCCACAAATTAAAGCCCCTTTCTCCAATTTCACTCTCCCGCGACCTTTGTTTTCACATGCGCGCTCCTGATTTTCAATATTTCTCTAACCGGCGGTTCACGCGACCTTCTCTCTCTCATCTGCTGAAGAAATTTCTGCTTCTCTATTCAGAGGTATTTTCTCCTTTTTCAATGTCAGGATTAAATAGTCAGAACTATGATTGGATTAAGATGTTTCTTTTTTTTAAGTTTAGAATTGATGGGTATTGAATTATGATTGTGCGTAGCATATATTACAATCTTTTTAAGTCAGAACTAATTAGGCATAAGTTCTTTTTGTATTAAGATGTTTGTTTTTTTAACTGAATTTTCCTCTTTCAGCCTACTCCACTTTTTATCACTTTGGCTTCTGTACTGATGCCTAGGCTTTTAGGAGCACACACACATAGTACACTCACGTATGCAATGAATAACACTTTTAAACAAGAAATGTGGATTTCCATTTCTTTTCTTGGGGTATTCCAAATTGTTAAATATGGCTAACGGTGTTATTTTGTTTGGATAATGCTGCTTTTCAGAGAAAACATTTTAAACCAAAAAAAACATTTTGGAGATTAATAATTCATTAACATGGCCATGGTATTCCTGAAAATATTTCATTTGTAGCGCTCTTTTTTTTTTGTGTGTGTCATTTAGGGAAGTTTTTACTATTACATTAACTAGCAGCAGTCCCAGTTAAATGTTTTTACATTGGCACCTGGCTTCATTCTTTGTGTATAGAGACAGTGTATTTTTTGAACAGATTTCCTTCAACAAAAAAAATCCCTCAAAAACATGTCCCTTAGCCTTCCCTTAACTACAATCCCGCTCAACCATCCATTGTTCTCACTGAGCGGAAAATCTAAAAATGATTGTTAAAACTTCTAAGACTATAGTTGACATTGCCTCATTATACATATAAGTAAACGAAATTGTTTGGCTATATACATACAAAATATGGGTTGTAAATAAATAAATAGAACCTCAATCACCTAAAGACATCGATAAAGTAAAAACAAGTATAGTAAGAAACTCATTCTCAACATGAGAAAGAGAAAGGAACAAGTATAAAATGGAGTTTTCTAACATGTGGAATGTTGCACAGCTTAAGGGACGTTAAATACATTTTTTTATTCACATAAACAAACGGTCAATTAATAAATATCATTTCCTTGAAAATGATTTTTTTTTCCTCTTTCCAATTAACTATTCTAGATCAGAGAGGTTCATCCATAGTCTCAAGAAAAAAACAAAACGAAATGCTCTTTTTGCCCCTCTCTATCCTAACTTTGTGCAACGTTGCCGCCACAAAACTCCGGCGAACTCCACTGTAATTTAGAGGTCCATGTGGAAGGGTCACCTCATGGTCCAAACCCATCTGGGTCGAGTCAAAATTTAATGAGATGAAAGCCTATGTCACCGTCGAAAATTCCGATCAAGAGGTCATCATGTATCGCAATACCTTCGGTGTATAGTCCAATGTCAGTTTGAGACACCGGTTGTTCTTTCTATCATGAAGGTGAATTTCCTTTCAAAATAAATCATGAAGGTAAATTTTCAATTTTCTCGTTGGCTGCTTCTAGGATAGAGGAAAAACAAATGGCATTTCATTGTGTTTGTTTTCTTAGACAATAATGAGGTTTGACGTGAAACGTTAATAGGAGAGAGAGAAAACAATTCATTTTTAAGGAAAGACCAATTAATAGACAGCTTATTTGAGTCAAATGGTGTATTTAACATTGCACATGTTAGAAAACCCCTAATTAAAAAGGCAAACTAAACTAATAAGACAGTAATTAATTATTCCAAGGAGCAGCTCCTTTCTGCAAACTCACTCACTGTGACTTTTTTTCCTTCTCTTTTTTTCTCTTCCTCCAAATCGTGCAAGTCCTATTATTCCTAGCACCACCCAACGTAGTTTCTCTTTTTTTTTTTTTTTTTTTTTTTTTTTTTTTTTTTTTTTTTTTTTTTTTTTTTTTTTTTTTTTTTTTTTT